>ERZ773075.68-NODE-68-length-87460-cov-12.7533_pt1 | contig 87460 bp, 63 predicted proteins | sample MGYA00580614_ERZ773075 | MGnify/ENA primary metagenome ERZ773075 (study PRJEB29015, sample SAMEA2738021) | human oral metagenome | biome: human oral; feature: human-associated habitat; material: dental | place: China | collected 2043 ...
AGGCCGCCGCCAAGGCGCTGGCCGTCGCGGAGGGCGCGGTGCACGAGGCGGCGGAGGAGCGCTCCTTCGCCGAGCGGGAGAGGGCGCGCGTGGCCGAGGAGGTGGCCCGGGCGCGCAGGGCGGCCGACCAGGCGTCGGCGGAGCTCGGGGCGCTGACTTCGGCGGCCCACCGCGACGAGGTGGCGCGCGCGGAGCTGCGCATGAGGGTGGAGCACATCGAAGCGCGGGCCGTGGAGGAGTTGTCGATCGAGGCGGATGCGCTGGTGGAGGAGTTCGGCCCGCACATGCTGGTGCCGGTGATCGCCGAGGACGAGGGCGCTGGGGGCGGGGCGGGTCCGGTCCCGGCGGGCGTCCCGGCGGGGAGGGCGCGGAAGGCGAAGCCGGAGCCCGCGGTCGGGGACGCTGCGTCAGGGGAGGCACCGCGGCGGGGGAGGCGCGGCGCGGAGGGCCCGGCTGGCGCCTCGGCGGGGCGGCCTTTCGTCCGTGCTGAGCAGGAGGAGGCCCTGCGTCGCGCCAAACGGGATTTGGAGAAGCTGGGGCGCGTGAACCCGCTGGCCCTGGAGGAGCACGAGGCGCTGGCGGCGCGCCACAAGTTCCTGGTGGACCAGGTGCAGGACTTGAAGTCGTCGAAGGCGGACCTGCTGCGCATCGTCGAGGACGTGGACCGGCGGGTGGAGGAGGCGTTCACCAGCGCGTTCGCGGACACGCGCGAGCAGTTCGCCCACACTTTCTCGGTGCTCTTCCCGGGGGGCACGGGCGACATGGTGCTCACGGACCCGCAGGACATGCTGACCACGGGCATTGAGATCGAGGCGAAGCCGGCGGGCAAGAAGGTGAAGCGCTTGTCGTTGCTGTCGGGCGGGGAGCGGTCGTTGGCGGCCATCGCGTTCCTGGTGGCGATCTTCAAGGCCAGGCCCTCGCCGTTCTACGTGATGGACGAGGTCGAGGCCGCCCTGGACGACGTCAACCTGTCGCGCCTGCTCACCATTTTCAAGGAGCTCCAGCAGGCCTCCCAGCTGATCGTCGTCACCCACCAGAAACGCACGATGGAAATCGCGGACGCCCTTTACGGCGTCACCATGCGCGACGGCGTGACCACTGTGGTGTCGCAGCGGCTGGGGGAGTAGCGCACCAGCGTCTCTATGCGCGCATATCGGCGACGACGAAACGAGTGGCGTGAGGGAGTGCCCGCTACCCGACTATCACCGATGCGGATTCTGGCCCGACTTCTGACACACTGCTCGCGGCGCTGTCCAAGCATACGGCGCGAGTGTTGGCGCCGCCTGCCACCGGCCTCTATCCTTCTGCTTCCAGCAGCTGGCCGTGTTTGAGTTCGTAGACGGTGTCGACATAACTGAGGATCGAGCGGTCGTGCGTGACCATGACGGCGCTCTTGTTCTTCGACTTGACTTCGTTGCAGATCAGTTCAGCGATCTCCTGGCCCTTGTCGGGGTCGAGGCTCGCCGTCGGCTCGTCCGCCAGAATCAGCTGAGGATTCCCAATAAAAGCGCGTGCGATAGCGGCCCGCTGCTTCTGTCCTCCGGACATCTGATTAGGGTACTGGTGATAGCAGGCCTCAATACCCAGATCAACCAGCAGGGACTGGACTTCCTCCCGCCTTTTCTTCCTGTCCTGCTCTCCCTTGAGTCTGGACACCAGTTCCAGCTGTTCTCCGATCCTCATATAGGACAGCAGCTGGTGGTCTTGAAAGATGAAGCCGAGGAGTTCCAAGCGCTTCCTCGTCCACTGCTTCTGGCTGAGGTCGGTGAGGTCTTGGCCGCCGATTCGGATGCGTCCTGCGTCGGCCGACAACAGCAGACCTGCGACGGCCAAAAGGGTTGACTTCCCGGATCCGGAAGGGCCCAGAATAGCCACGAACTCTTTGCTGTTAACGCTCAGGTCGAGGTGGCTCAGGACATGATGCATTTGATTGCCGTCGGCATACGACTTCTGGATGTTCTCCAACTCGATGACTGCCATCTTATTCTCCGTTTCCACCGATGACCTCGATGGGATCGACTTTTTTGATCTTGAGCAGGGAAAGGGCGCCGCACAGGAGAGACGTCAGAATGAAGCTCGCTGAGATGGCGATGTTGTCCTGAGGGGTGATGAATGCGGGAACAGTCGGCGGCAACAGCGGGTTGACCAGGGCGGCCAGGCCCAGGCCGATTGCGACTCCGATGAGGGAGACGATGGTGAGCTGGGACAATTGAATGTAGGTGATTCTGCTCATGGGCATCCCGATTGCCTTCAGCACTCCGAACTGCTTGAGCTTCTGGAGGGTGAGGATGTAGAAGAACACTCCGAGGATGGCGGAGGAGGCGATCAGAAGGACCCAGGTGATCATTCGCAGGGTAAGGTTCTGGGCCTTGTAACCGGGGATGTTGTCGATGATCTGTTCCCGGTCGGCCACGACGAGGTCTCCAGTGAGGTCGCTGGACGTCACGGAGTTCGGGGTCACGAGCGTTTGGGCTCGCCACTGGAAGTTCGGATCTGCCTTTTGCCTCATGCCCGTGTAGGTTTCCGAGTTGACGAAGCCGATCTCGCTGTACCCGTATTTGGCGTCCTGCGCGAAGGCGATCACGGTGAGTTTCTGCTTGGAGGCCTTGTCGATCACCTCGTCGCCGAGTTGGATTCCCTCGTCTTGGAAAGAGCTGTCGAGAATGACCTCGTTCTCTTTCAGATCCGAAATTCTGGCGCCTGTTCCCCCTGTCTTCGGATTGAGTATCTCTTGACCGTTGTGCTCGATGGCGAAGTAGGTGATATCGAGAGTGCTTGAGCCTTCCGTCTGAGCGATTGTCGCTCGCTGGATGAACAGACCGCTGTACGCGATGCCGTCGATTCTCTCAATTTCTTCGGTGTCTTCGGGTGTGATGCTGGAGAACGGGATGTTCTTTTCGGAGTCCTTTGAGAGGATGTAGTTGAGGGGGCCGAAGTTATCGATTTGAGCGGAAACGGAGCGTCCCAGCCCGTTCGTCAGGCCGGATAGGAAGACGACCATGAACATGAGCAAAGCGATCAGTATCTCAATGAGGACGAACTTCTTTGGCTGGTATGTGATCTCGTTCCAGGCGATTTTCATTCGTCGTCTCCTTCTGGGCGCAGATGCTTGAGTGCCCACTTGTGCGCATGGCACGCCGGTTGATGCTATCACCGCTGGTGGGCGCGCCGACGGGCGTGGCGCTGTGCGGTACGAGTGCCAGCTTCTCCGCCCGTCGGCGCGCCCGAGTGCTGGGAGAATGCCGCCGAGGTGCTCGCAGATGGATCCGCGCGCCCGCTAGGCCGTGCTGTAACAAGACGGGCACTGCGGTTCCTCGCCCGCGGCCCACCACACCCATAGGCGGTTCTGCCCGAGCCGCAGGAGGGATGCGGAGTTCTCAAGAGGGGGTGCTGCCCCTCTCGATTCCGTAACCAAACCCACAACTTGTCCCCAGGTTCCCTCGAGCCGGTTAACTTGCGCGTCACCTACATCATGGAGTGCGAAGAGCCGGGCTTCCTGGTTGGAAGGGAGTGGGCGCAGCTCACTGCCCGGCGGAGCCGCCTGTGGGCGTTGGCGCGGGGACGTACTGGCAGTGGGCAGAGGCGACGCTGGGATCGCCGGGGCGGGCCGCAGAACCGGGGATGCCCTCGCGTTCGCTCGTGCACACCATCGTCATGGGGGAGCGGCCCGGGGGAACGCTCGCGGTGGGGCCGTTCGTGGGCGTTGGCGCGGGGACGTACTGGCAGTGGGCGGAGGCGACGCTGGGATCGCCGGGCCGGGCCGCAGAACCGGGGATGCCCTCGCGTTCACTTGTGCACACCATCGTCATGGGGGAGCGGCCCGGGGGAGTGCTCTGAGTGGAGTCGCCCGTGGGCGCACTGGGGGCACCGGGGGCAGCAGGAGCGGCGGAATCGGTGGGCGCGCTCGTAACAGCGGAGGCCGGGGAGGCGTCGGCGGGCACGAAGGCGCACGCGAACGCGAGGACTGCGGGAACGTAGTAGCGGAGGCTCATAGGTTTCAGCACGGACTCTTCTCCTTCCATTTCAGCGCGGCGGATCAGTCAGTGTCGACCATGACGATGAATGTTCGCCTCACTTACTTTCGATGCTAACGCCTAACATTCTACTAACGCAAGACCCTTGTTATGGTCTGCGTATAACCATTGTGATTATCGGTGAGTATGGGTGTGGGGCTCTGGATCGCGCTTGGTTCTGTGGAAGATGTGCGATGCCGTGGCGCTCGGTGGGCGGGCTCGCGGCGGCTGGGTAAGAGTTCTGAGCCGGGTTCCCTCCTCTTCGCGTCCGGCCCGGCGGTCGTCGGGCTGTATATTCGCCCGGTGGGGCCATAGACGTTGTCTATACCCCCGCGGCTCGGGAACACGCCCGCCCGGCGGCTGGGTCCGCGGCCGCTGGGGTTCGAGTCGTGTGTCCGTCCGGCGGGGCCATAGACGTTGTCTATACCCCTGCGGCCCGGGAACACGCCCGCCCGACGGGGCCAGTGGGCCCGGTGGGTCGGGTTCTCCTCTCTTTCTTAGCGTCCGGTGGGTGGGGCTTCTGGGTCCGCGCCCGGAGGGGCTGCCGGGGTTCGCGGGGCCCGCGAGGCGGGGCCGGTCAGACTGGTCGGGTCCGCGCCGGGCCGTGTCGGGCTGGCCCGCGGGCCCGCCGGGTGGGTTGTGGGGTTAGTGGCCGTCTTGTTCGTCGGCGGTGTCGGTCAGGTCGATGCGCAGGTGGGACACGGGGAAGGGGCTGGACTGCTCGGTGGTGGTGATGATCGATGGGAGGGTGAGGGTCTGGCCGGTGAAGGGGTTGGTGGTGGTGGCGTCCCACGTCGTCGTCAGCGTAATGGTCCGCCTCTCGCCCCCGCGGGTGGTCTCCTCGTAGTGGTGGGTCAATCGCGCTTCCTTGTTGCCCCTCCTCCACGGCTCCCCCGCACGGGTGGTCACCAGCGGGGGCGTGGAGTCCCCGAAGTCGTACGAGTACTGTGATGCGGTAAGGGTGATCGACACCTCCCGCCCGAACAACGACGTGGTGTGCGATTGGGTGGGGGTGGCGGCGTAGACGATGGTGGGCACCCCTGCGTTCGTGTACGACTTGTTGCGGGGCTGCCACGACAGGCCCGCGCCCGACACCGGCACCCGCGCCAGCGCGGTGCGCACGATCGTCTCCGTACTGGGCGCCTCCCCCTCACCGGCCCCGCCCTCGTCGGCGGGCTCGCCCTCGGCGGGGGGTGTGGTGGGGGCGGTGCCGGGAACGTACTGGCAGTGCGACGAGGCAGCGCCCGCGTCCCCCGGCCTGGCCGCAGACCCCGGGATCCCCTCACGCTCGCCCGTGCACACCATCTCCATCGGCCGCCCCGCCGCACGCCCACCCGGAACCGAACCAGCCCCAGGCGCCTCGGACGCGGCCGGAACCGCCGGAGCATTGTCCGCGGAACCACCAGCAGACCCCCCGCCGGAACCACCCCCAACCGACGACGACGGGCCGGATTCTGTGGATGGGGTGGTCTGTTGGGAGAATTGATTCCCGGATATGACGATACTGTTCTCGTCCGCTCCAACGCTGAAGTCGGTATTCGATTCCGGGGTGTCGGCGGAGGCGGAGGCGGCATTGGCGATCACGAAGACGCAGGCCAAAGCGAAGGCCATGCGGGCTCGGTTGCGGAGGGGGAATGGTTTCAGCACTTACTCGTCCCCTTCCTTTCCAATGTCGCGAATCAGCCAACGCTGGCCGTCCCAATGAACGATTACTATCAGATTGTTGTCAGATTCCCTGCTCTGCTGGAAAGAGTGATCATGGTAAAGGTCGGGAGTGCGTTCGTGATAGCGAACTCTAACTCCATAGCTTTGGTCGCCGAACGTGGCCGCGTCCTCAGACTTACCGAGCATTTCCGTAGTTATGTTAGAGTACGCGGCTCCTGAACCCCAACCCCCTTCGGTGTAGAGCCTCTCAATTTCTTCCGCTGTTCTCTGGCAGAATTGGCAGTCTGGTGAGCTGAATGCTCTCAAGTACTGGGTGTCCCCGGTGTTCCACGCGTAGGCCACCACCTCGAAGTAGTGCGTCGCGGCGATCTCGCTGGCGTCGTCGGTGAACCGCAGGAGTTCGGCCGGGGCGTCGGGCTGGTGCACTGGGGCGCTGGGGCGCTTGAGGCTCCCGTCGGACTGGACCTGGTAGCCATGGCTCATCCCGTAATCGGGCTCCCCCCGGAAGAACACCACATACGCGCCCACCGACACCGCCGCCACCAGGACGACCAGCACCACCAGGGCGCGCGCGCCCAACCGCCGACGCGGCCCCTCATCCACGCCAGTCCCCTTGTACGGGTCGATCCCCCGCGCCCGCAACTCCGCGTCCCGCGCCAACGCCTCACGCCGCAACCCCTCCACATACTCGCGCACCACAGGCGACACCCCACCACCATCGTCAGCGGGCAGGTCATCGACAGGACCACCGTCGGGTAGGCCGCTATCGGGGTCGTCGCCAGGATCGCCGACCGACTGGTCGCCGCCGGGCGAGGTCCCGTCCGAATCCGGATCGCCGATTGAGAATCCGCTGCTGGCGGGCCCACCAGTGGGGAGGTCCTGGAGGCTGGAAGCGTCGGTGGGCTCGTTGGTGGCAGGATCGTCGACCGCTCCTCCCGGTGCAGTGCGGCTGCGTGTGAGCCCAGCCCTGGGCCTGGTGCTGTCCATGGCGTGCTCATCGTCTGTGTTCACGCGGTACCACATCCTTGTGCCAACCTGAGACCGTAGTGGTGGCCTGCTTCACTTGCTTTCGATGCTAACGCCTCGCACACCCTCGGCGCTAGACCCCCGTCATGGTCTGTGGATAACTATTGCGACCGTCTTCAGACATCGGGTTGGGCGGTGGATCGTTCTTGGTTCTGCGGAACGCTAGCTATGCCGTGACGTTTGATGGGCTGACTCGTGGGGTTTGAGGTGCGCCTGCCCAGTGGGCGGGGTCGCGGGTGCTGGTGTGGGTGGGACCACCAGGGTCTTGGCCGTGTGTCCGCGCGGCGGGGCCATAAGCGTTGCTTATACCCCTGGGTGGAGGATACGCCCGCCCGGCGTGCGGGCGTACGAGTGCCGGTGTGGCCGCTGGGGTCTGAGCCGCGTGTCCACCCGGCGGCGCGGGAAGGACCGAACTCGGTACCCCTCAACGCGCGTCGTCGGGCAGGGCGCGCACAACGCGCGTCGTCGGGCCGAGCGCCCTCAGTGGTCGTCGTCGAGCGTTGGGAGGTTGAACCGAGAATTGATTCGGTCTTTGCGTCCCCGGGCATCTGGGAAGGCTGCCTTCACCCTGTTGTCCTCCCGGTCCCTGAAGAACTCGGTGGTCGCAGAAATCCCCGCTGATCCTGAGCCCCTGGCGACCGGGTACGACACATTGTCCTCGTCCGGCGCGTCGCGCCATCCGAACGCCGAGCGCGTGAACGAGCGCACGGCGGCGGACGCCTCGAACCCCGGCAGGAGTTCCGGCAGTCGGTCCCGGTAGCCCGCCAAGGGGGTGGGAGCGGTGCTTTCGGCAGTACTGGTGATCGCCGCAGTCGGAGCAGCGGCGCCCCGCTCGGCCGGAGAGTCTGCAGCGCTCAACCCGAAGCACCCGGACAGGTCCGCGTAACCGCGTGCGAGGCGCTTCCCGTCCGCGACTACGAGGTCGGTCGCCCTGACTTCGACGGCTCCCCACCCCAGGGGTTTGCCCAAGCCGATGTGGAACACCCCCGTCGCGCCCTTATTCCGCTCGGATGTGGGGATGAGGTTCTCAGGGGTCAGCAGCCACACGAGCACCGCGAGCTCGGTGTCGGTGAGTGCGGTGAAACGAAGGGTGGCGTGGAGCTTCGCGCCGGGCAGCAGGTACGAGCCGACAACGACCTCGCTGCCCTGGGTGGCTTCTCCGCTCTGCGCCTCCCGCGTCGGTGGCGGCAGCTTCTTCTTACCGCTCTGGTAGTCGTGAATGAGGAAACGGTGAGTGGGGTAGACCTTGCGGATCAGCGTCTGCCCGGGTTCGAACAGCCGCCCCCGGGTGAGGTGCTCGCCGACGTGCCGGCCTTCGTGGTCGCGCAGGTAGGGCGCGCCGGTCGCCGGTTTTGGCCCCGCGAGGATCGGCGGCACCCATCCGCCCGCCTCAGCGCGCCGCAAGTGCTGCTTCCCGGTGCTGGTGTCTGGTTCTGCGCGGGTGAGAGCGATCCGGCCGCGCGCGGAGGGTATATCGTCGTCATCGGGCTCGTCGGCGACGAACCCCCACAAACGGTCGGCGGCGGAGGCCTCGGCGACGTCGTGCGCGGGGAGCACGTCGCCGTCCTCGGCCAGGCGGTGCGGGGGAACACCGTTCTGCGGGGTCGCGCGGCCGACCTGCGACGGGCCGAGCACCATCACTTTTCCGCCGTGCTCCGCCGTCCCCGAATCATCGCCGACGATGACTGCGAACAAGGGGACGCCTGGTTCCTGCGAGGCCAGGGCCGCCAGGTAGTCGAGTACGTCCTGGCGGGTGAATGGCGGCTCGGTGTCGTGAGCGCGCACGCCACCGAGGTGCTGGCGGACGAACTCCTCGACCAACCGGGTGCTGGGTTCGGTCGAACGCCGGGTTCCCGAGGATGGATTCCCACCCGCCCTCGACTCGCGGCGCTTCAGTTCGAAGACATTGCAGGCGTAGGAGTGGATGACGGACACGAGGCGCGACACCACATCGTCGGAGACCGGAAGGAAAGTACGGTTCTCCTCCGAGTCGAAGAACACGAACTCGTTGTACTTCGTGCTGATGAGGCGGACGGGGCCACGATTGCGCTTCCCCTTGGCTGAGTGTTCGGGTGTGGCACGGACGACGTAGCCCTCGTCCGTGCCGCTTTCGATCACGCTCTTGCTGTGGGCGTAGGTCGTGCCATCGACCTCGGAAACGACCGTGCGGGTGCCTTCGTAGAAGTTCTCCTCCTCCCAGGTGAATGACACGTGTTTCAAATGGGGCGTCGCGGCGCGCAGCTTTATGAGCGTCTGGATGGCTGCCCGCTTGTCACCCCGCTGTTTCCCTTTCTTCCGGTTGCCCAGGTAGTAACGTTTCTTACTGAGCGCGATTTTCACTGCGGATTGCTCGGAGTCGGGCAGGGCGGCCGCGCACACGCAGCTGGGCGGCCTGTCCCAATGGGCCGCAGTGGTGGGCCGGGGGTTCTTCCCCAGCATCACGCGCGCCGACCATGTTCCGTTCTCCTTCTTGGTGAGGAGCACCGGGTACAGGGTTTGGCCCTCGCGGGCGCTGCGCCGGTAAGTGAGCACGTGGTCGTGCTCCCGGAACACCCGGAGCCGGGACTCGGTGACCGCCTCGTACGCTGATGAGAGGACGCCCTTGAGGCTTGTCGCAGGGATTGTCGCGTCGGCCCAGGACTGGGCGCCCCAGTTGTTCCCGTTCAGCGAGGCGACGACGATTCGGCCGGAGGGGTCCTGGTGGCCGGGGACGGTGGGCGTAGCGACTGTGAGTTCCAGGCGGATCCGGCCGGAGAGGGACTGTGGGGGAATGTGGTCGCGTGGTGGGGGAGGGGCGTCGTCGAAGAAGGCGGCTCGGGGGTTCCTGCTCGTGCCCGTCCTACTGGCGCGCACTGTGGGGACGCCGTTGTAGGCGTGGTGCCATGTTCTCGACTGAGTTCTGGGGCCCGGGTGCTGAGCTTTGCGGGCTCGTCTCTTGTTCTTGGTCACTTCGACGCCGCCTTCCTGCCGTGGGGGTGGTCTGCTGGTATTGCCGCTACAGGCGGGACAGGGTGGTGAGCATGGAGATCGCGTCGTTGATGAGGCGCCCGCGGGTCCGGGTCACCGACGTGATGGGTTCGGAGCCGATCGCCTGGAACTCGCTGTCCGTGAAGTTGCCCGCGGGGGCGTAGCCGATGAGCCCGGCGTGTATGCCCCGTTTGCTGTCCAGTACGTCTTCGAGCAGTCGCGCCCGGCCATCCCCGTCCGTTTGCGCGCTCAAGGCGTCCTCGGTGAGGATGATGAGGTCGGCCCGGGCGGCTCCGGCCAGGTCCTGCGGGGGGATGTGGGCGATGGCGCCCTTCTTGAACAGTCCCGTGTCCTCCAGGGCTTGGTGCGCGTCGTGGGCCTGTTGGCTGTCGGGCGGCCCGACGACCGCGATGGCGCTGTCGGACAGTGCCCAGGTGTGCCTGTTGATGTGGTCGACGAGGCCCGGGGCGCCTGTGACGAGCTCCGCGATGTTTTTCCGCGTCCACTTCTTGGCGCACGCGTACGCGGCGAAGGGGCCGATGAGCGCCGCCAGCAACGCGGCCGACAGCAATGCGGTGTTCAATGCGACGGGCATCCGCGCCCTCCTTCTGCGTAGCATCCAATCGGGGCCGCCAGAGTGCCCCGGCACCCCTCGATTGTAGCAGTGCAGGATACTCCTCCGGCACGTGGTTGCCGCTGGTTGGGCCCGGACTCGGGCTTCGGTTCCCTGATCGGATGTGCCCGGTGGCGCTGGGGGGGGCTTCTTTGGTGTGCAGTTCCCGGTGTTGCGCACACAAGGGACGGAATTACGCAGCACAACACCGCGCACGACGGGTTGATTCCGCCCTTGTGTGCGAACGGCGTTGCCTAATTCGGGCCCCTTGTGTGCGCACTACCGAGCAGAAGGGGACCGGAGGAGCGCTGACGGCGCACCCGCACGAGGCACCATCGCAGCACCGGCTTGTCACTTGGGTCGAGGACCACGACCTGCTCCTATGGAGCAAAGTCGTGAACGCACCTGATGGTGCTGGGTGCTCCCTGATACGCCTACGAGCCCACGGGGATGGGCCCCCTTATCTCCACGTCTTAATGCACCTGATGGCGCTGGGGGCTCCCTGACTTTACCCGACGAAGCAGTCACTTGCGGATGCCATCGGGTCTTAATGCACCTGGTGGTGCTGGGTGCTCCCTGACAGGGCGCGATCACCCCAGAGGTGTCCGTGGAGGACGTGTCTTAATGGACCTGGTGGTGCTGGGTGCTCCCTGACCCCCATTGCGGGGCGCGGGGAAGGAGCCTGGAATGGCTGGTCTTAATGCACCTGATGGTGCTGGGTGCTCCCTGACCCGAGTGGACGAAGGCACCTGGCTGTAAATCAGGCATGGGTCTTAATGCACCTAGTGGTGCTGTGTGCTCCCTGACTCGTTGATGTGAAGGTCGTCGAGGACGAGTACACGGGCAGGTCTTAATGCACCTGGTGGTGCTGGCTGCTCCCTGACGCGGGAAGCCTTCGCCCCCTACATCAAACCACGACTCAGTCTTAATGCACTTGGTGGTGCTGGGTACTCCCTGACGCGCAGTTCTTCAACTGTTGATAAGGGCTCATCTCGGTCTTAATGCGCCTGATGGTGCTGGGTGCTCCCTGACTCCTCTTCCCGCTATTCGTGTTCGACACTAGCATTCGTCTTAATGATGCACCTGATGGTGCTGGGTGCTCCCTGACCACTCGTGACGCAACTATCAAAGTGTGGGAAGACCCTGTCTTAATGCACCTGAAGGTGCTGGGTGCTCCCTGAGAAGGCAATCGAGTCTCCCCCGCTGACCTTGAATATGTACGTCTTAATGCACCTGAAGGTGCTGGGTGCTCCCTGAGACACGTACAACCGTCCTGACGGCACGTCGGTCTATCGTCTTAATGCACCTGATGGTGCTGGGTGCTCCCTGACCAGGGCGCATCACCTACCAGACACCCGCGCAGGCGAAGTCTTAATGCACCTGGTGGTGCTGGGTGCTCCCTGACCGGTGACCGCGAAACCCGGTGAATCAGAGCCCAGTGGTCTTAATGCACCTGATGGTGCTGGGTGCTCCCTGACCGACAATTCCGACTCGAACAGTAGATCGTCCTCGTCGGTCTTAATGCACCTGATGGTGCTGGGTGCTCCCTGACTGTGCGGCACTGACTCGTCCTGCGGATGCTTTGAGTCTCAATGCACCTGATGGTGCTGGGTGCTCCCTGACATCGTCCAATACCACGATGCAGGATCTTCCAAACACATAGTCTCAATGCACGTGATGGTGCTGGGTGCTCCCTGACAGGTCGACCAGATCGCTTCCAGTATGGGCCTCGACGGTCTCAATGCACCTGATGGTGCTGGGTGCTCCCTGACCAGGAGATAGCAACGGTGACGGACAGGTCAACGGGTCTCAATGCACCTGATGGTGCTGGGTGCTCCCTGACATCACCATCGAACCCGGGGACGTGAGGCGCGTCTAGTCTCAATGCACCTGATGGTGCTGGGTGCTCCCTGACGCGGAGCACGGTCGAGTCGGCGGCTGGGTCTGTTGGTCTTAATGCACCTGATGGTGCTGGGTGCTCCCTGACCACACCGTCGGATTTGTTGCACAACGCGGTCTGGCATGGTGTCTTAATGCACCTGATGGTGCTGGGTGCTCCCTGACTGAGAACAGCGGTGAGGTCACCCAGCAGCCCCGCGTGTCTTAATGCACCTGATGGTGCTGGGTGCTCCCTGACGTAAACGAGGCGACTCCCACGGAGAAACTTCGGGAGGTCTTAATGCACCTGATGGTGCTGGGTGCTCCCTGACCCTCGGCGTGTCGAAGGGCAGCTGACCTGCACAAACGCCACACAGAATCGCCAGTGGCCGAACAGGGAGCCCTTCGACCAGCGAGCACAGGTCGATTCTAGGGGACTTTTCGTTGCGAACACAAGGGTCGCCACCGACGCCCGAATCAGCTCCCAGTCTGCCGCTTTCCAACCGCTTTCCAACGAAAAGTCGATGTCAGCACTTGCGGAAATGTTGCACAAGTCACCCTGAAGGTTGTAAGGTAAGTCTATAGGTGTTGCACAACCACAGCGTGAGGACGGCCAATGAACACCGACGACCCCAACCGCATTATCGCGCTCATCGCAGCAACCGAAACCCTCGCCAACGCATGGCAGACCATGCTCGCATCCAACACCTCAGACCTCGACCCCGCCACCGTCCAAACCGCCAACGCCGACCTCGACGCGACACTGGCCCACGCCTCGTCGCTCATCCACGCACTCGCCTCGGGCAGCGGCGAACCCACGCCGACCCGCCTCGAGCGCCGACTCATCGCCAGCGCCATCACCCACACCATCGGCTCCCGCCTGGCACAAGAAACCTCGCCCGCCGCATTCCCCACCAGTGGGAGCGCTACCGCCCTCTCCGAGCGCATCACCGGCATGCGCGCCGACGGGCGCGTCAAAGTCTTCCGCTGCTGCCTGGCGCCCATGACCGTCCGCCGCATCATCCAAAACGCCAGCGACACCCTTCCCTCACTACTCGCCGGGCCCATCACCACGCTGCTCAGTGCCATCGCGCACACCCGCCATGAGCCCCAACTGGTCGACGCCCTCCGCAACGCCGCACTGGCGCCCATCGACAACGCCATGACCGACGCCGGACACGGCTACGCCCGCTGCGGGCAGTGGATCCTCATCTGCGAGCCCGACGACGCCCGCCTCGGTGCCGCCGTCGCCCTGCTGGTCGCCACCCTGGCCGCCCGCGGCCTGCTGCTCGACGGGGCGCGAACCCAGACCACCAGTTTCGACGAGGAGTTCTGCCACCTCGGCACCGACTACACCGCCACCGCCCCAGCCCCACGAACAACCAGTGCGACACCCGAGGCGAGCGCCGACCGCATCGTCTACGTCGGCAAAGACGGGACGCGCATCCACGTCGCAAAAGGCAGGCTCCTGGTCGACAGTGCCTCCGGCGTCCCCCAAATGTCCCTCCCCCAACGCAGCGTCACCCGCATCGTGCTCACCGGCAACGTCGGCCTGTCCGCCGGAGCCCGCTCCTGGGCACTGCGCAACGGAGTCGACGTCGTCTGCCTGTCCAGACGCGGAGCCTACCAGGGCCAACTGGTCAACACCGCCGCCACGGGGAACGCCGCCCGCCTGCTTGCCCAAGCCTCGTACACCATAGACGAAACGGCGAAACTGCCACTGGCCCGCGCCATCGTCAACGCCAAAATCCGCAACCAGATCCACGTGCTCAACCGCATCGCCAGGCGCGACCCCGCCCAGCACCTCGCCGACACAGCCGCCCGCATGCGCGCCTGGCGCGAAGAAACCGCACATGCCGCCGATACGGACGAGCTCATGGGCATCGAGGGCGCCGCCTCAGCCGCGTACTTCGACGCCCTCGCCATGTGCGCGCCGCCCAGCGTCGACTTCAACGGGCGCAGCCGCCGCCCGCCCCTCGACGTGCCCAACGCCGCGCTTTCCTATGCCTACGCCATTCTGCTGGGCGAATGCGTCGGCGCACTACACGCCGCCGGCCTGGAGCCCTCACTCGGCGTCCTGCACGCGCCAACCGACAAGCGCCCCAGCCTGGCCCTGGACCTCATGGAAGAGTTCCGGCCCCTACTGGTCGACCAAACCGTCATGGCGCTGCTGCGCACGCGCCGACTCCGCTCCGAACACGGCGCCCCCGGCCCCCAGGGCGAAGGTGTGTGGCTCAGTGCCGACGGCAAGAAAACCGTCGTCGACGCCTACGAGGCAACCGCACAACGCTCAGTCACCGGCGCCCTACCCGGATTCAGCGGCAGCTGGCGCAGACACATCCACCACGAGGCACAGCTGATGGCCCGCGCCATCGCCGAACCCGACTACCAGTGGACGGGCATCATCTGGCGGCGAGGCAAGGGAGCAGCCGTGATCTACATAGTCGCCTACGACATCTCCTCCAACAGGCGCCGGACCAGAGTCGCCAAAGCCCTGCAGTCCTGGGGCTACCGCATCCAGGAATCCGTGTTCCAACTGCGCCTGGACGCCGCAGGGCTCAACGCCATACGGGCCCGGCTGGCAGCCCTGATCAACGAGGCCGAGGACGTCGTGCACATCTACCCCATATGCTCCACCTGCGCCGAGCGCGCAGAAATCCTAGGAGCAGCGGTCGCGCTCGACGACGTGGGGCTATGCCGGGGAGTGTGGTGAACTTGCGGGACCTGCCGCGAATTTGGCCAGCAAACGTTGCTGGAGTCGCGGTGGAACGTCCAGGTTATGGCGTGTCCCCAGTTTCAGGATTGGGCGTTGGGCGAGATGTGGACAATCTGGAGCTATGTGACGTGGGTGCTGTCGGAGACGATGCCGAAGTGATCTATAGATCGTTACTATCCTCCTCAAGGGCAACGATGCTCACCTTGGGTTCTTCCTCTTTTGCGCGGCTTTTCTCGGAATCCGTGAAAAAAGTGATGATTGGGGATAGGTCTTTGCTATCAGCGTAATCGGGAGGATAGTAGGAGACCGCATCCGCGTCTATCTCGTCTCCCTGCGCGGTTCTGTCAGTGTGATCCCCTGGCCAACCGTAGCAGGACCGTACAAATGCTCTCACGGCAAGAGAGCGGTCAGCACCCGTGAACTGTCGAGGAAGCGACGAGCGGACCTCGGCTGCATTCAACGCAGTATAGTCATTGGTCCAATCGAGCGTTCTGTATCTCTTCGCGATCTGTTCTCCTGTTTCTACCTGTACTGGCGTCCCAGTGACTTCAATGGCTCCCAGTCCGTAGGGTTTTCCCAATCCGATGTGAAGGTATCCTTTCCTCTTACTATCAGGAGCCGGTACCAGATTCTTCGGATCGAGAAGCCATAATAGTACAGCTAGTTCCTCCCTGTTGAGGCCTTCAAAGCGAAGTGAAGCGATGAAGTGTGCTTTTGGCTTGAGATAGGAACCGATTTTGACTTCGGTGCTATCGAGGCTGGGGCGTTCAGCACTATCCTGTAAAAGGTGCGGAGATGGTGTGCCGCGATCGGTCAAAAACCGATGCGTGGGATATGTCTTCCTGATGAGAGTCTGTCCCCGTTTGTAGCAGGATCCGCGCGTGAGCGTCTTCGTCAGGGGGTGGCCTTCTTCGTCCCGCAAGTACGGTTGAGCTGTGCTGGGCTTAGGGGAAGCAAGGATCGGTAGTATCCAACCCGGTTGGTCGTTGGGACCGAAGCCCTTCTTCGCCCGTTTGATTGCAAGGATGCTATTGCGGGGCTCAGGGTCGGCGGGTCGTGCACATGAAAGAACAATACGCCCCCTCAGTCCGCTAAACGAAGTCGCATCCTTCTGTTGCGGAACAAAACCCCATAGTCGGTCCGCTGGGCTGGCCTCCTCCAAACGTTGAGGCGGGTAAACGGACATTGGAAAGTGGGGAGTGGCTTTGGCCCAGTCCTGGGATGTAGTGTCGCCTCCTAGCTTAGCGAGATCCTTCGGGGAAAGGGTACCGGTCATCATGCTGCGCCCTGCGGTGGTCGCTGAAAGTGACGTGATGATCCAAGAGTCATGAGACTTGTGAGCCGTTGCGAACAATGGCACTCCGGGATTGTTCTTCGTGCTCTGTGATGTTGATGCCTGCTCGATGAGAAACTGGTAAACAGTATGTCGCGTCAGTGAACGGTTCGGGGAGTCGCCAATATACCTCATCAGTTGCCATGTAAGCATGTTTGGCAAGGGGGCGTCCTCTTCGTTGGCGCTTTGCTCGTAGTTCATCGCGGAGGAATAGAGAACTTCGATGAGAGAGTCAACCAGCTCCTTGTCAACGTCAACCACTGTCCTACACTTTCCGGCGTTATAGAAGATGAATTCACTGCGTTTGGTGTCGACTAGTGCGGTTCTGCCGTTATCCGAATCGTTAGCCTCAAGTGGTGGGGTTGTCCTGACGACGTAGCCAACCTCTCCAGTCTTGCGGGTGACAGTTTCAGCCTTTCTCTCGACGACTTTCTGGGTCTTACCGCTTTTACGCCTATCCCAAACGACTCCTATTCTGATGTTGGATCCCTTGTCCTGTTTCTTCGAAATCTCCTGAACGATCACGCGTTCCTGTGTAAAAAAATGAGACTTAGCTGCCTGGAACGATACCTCCTCCATGTGTGGCATCTTCTTCCGAAGATCTGACAGCAGTTCCTCTAGTTCGGGACCCGAACTGTGAAAACTGATATCCGCATCTGGCGAATCAGGAAGGTACGCGGCGCAGATATAGTCTAAGCCTGCCCGGTGTTCTTCTGTTGAAATACTGTTATGTCCGAACATGAGTTCTGCTCTCCAGGAGGGCTCCGTCGCTCCGGAGCGACCCGGCGTTCGGCGCAAGAACACGGGAACGAGCTCTGTGGCTTCAGAAAGCTGCCGCCGGTACGTAAAAGGATGTGAGTGGTCGGAGAATACTCGGAGTTGGGATTCGGATACTGCCTCATATGCCGACGCGAGCATTCCTTTGAGTGCGGTTGCGGGAATGGTCGTATCCGCACTGTTTTGCGCGCCTTCCGGTTCTCCTAAAAACGAGGGGACAACTATTCGACCGTGCTTATCCCTGTGTCCCGTAATCGTAGGGGACTTTATGATAATGCTCAGATCAATCTTTCCGGAATAGGTTTCACGGTCTATATGGTCGAGTGAGTTAGGTGAATGGTCGTCAAAGTATGTGTCGCTACTGCGGCTTCCTTCGTGAGTAGATTGGAGGAGTCGTTCTTTCTGGGCGCGAACGGTGGGTATGCCGTTATATGCATTATGCCAAGCCATTGTTAACTCCAAACTCCTGTCATGAGCTGGTCGAAGTAAGCCAGGTTTCCGTGCTCGGTTTCTGTGAAGACTTCAATAGCCTCCATCGTGCCGTGCGGTGCTCGATCCTTTTGGTCACTGGGAGCGGGGCGCTTGACAGGCCCTTCCGTTTTCTGCGAGTGCTGCAAGTAGGTTACTCGATGAATCCAGCACCTCTGCTCCTGCGGTTCGTCTTCAGGGCTGCTGTCGTCACAGGGGCTTCCGGGTGAGTCTGGGAGCCCAGTGTCGTCGGTCCCGCAATTCACAGTCAGGTGGACGGCGCCCACGCCGTTCACCCAGCGGAACTCCTCAGCCGTGCGCGCGGAGTGGGGCCCGGCCCTCCACAGGCGGAGCTCGTAGACGCAGCGGAAGTCATCAGCCGTTAGATGCTCCAGGTCTCCTGGTAGGCGTTTCACCCCGTCAGTCGTCCAAGCGAGGCCGGCGAAGCCGCTTCCGAGCTCGCGAAGAGCGTGTTCGTAGACGGGCTTCGCGTCGGCGTCGTCACATGGGAGTGTGCGTATGCGCGCTCTCTGGAGCTTCAATAGCTGGTCGAATCGGGGCGGTACTTGCTGGCTGCTCATTGGTCGACACTTCCTCTACCCGTTTTGCTGCTATCGGAGTTCTTTCTCTTCGGACATAAAGCTTTGGCCCACTCTTTGTAGCCCCGCCCGTCGACCTGGGTCTCTGGCTCCGTGGTCGCTCCGCCTCTTAGGTACTTGAGAACGTCCTCAGCGCCTCTCAGGTCTCCAGTGGGCTCGTCGACAACGACTCGTTTCTGCGAATCGTCGGGATTCCGCCGACCGCAATTGTGGATCCTCAGGCTGCTCACGGTAACTTCACCGAGTCCCCGTGTTGTTCTCCCGCCCAGGGGGAGTGTGCCCGTGCACAGTTCCGCGAGAGCCAAACAGAGCAGGCACCACGAGGCGCGCGCACGGCCAAGGGCTTCAGCGTCGTCGATCATCGTGTCGGGCGAGTCGATCCGCACGTTGCGTTTCAAGCGTTCAGGGTCGATTTCGATTATGATCGGCTCCCACGTTGCATTCGGGTAAAGCAGCTCTGAGAACAGAGCTCCGTCTGCGACTCCGCCCGTCCAGCGGTCAATGGCATTGTGCGTGATCTGGATCGGTTCGCCGATCTTCGAGGTCTCACAGTCGTGCACGCGGATCGCGCCCCGGAACTGCGTGGTGCCGAACATGTAACGCACCAGATTCGGTTCCAACTCGATCTGACGATGAATGCCCTTCGAAGTAACTCCGTCCTCCTCAATGACGGGAACGGGATCGGGTATGTCCTCTATATTGGACATAACCGTTCTGGCTATACGGGAACAGCGCGAGCGCAGAGCGCCTCGGATCGACGATCCAGGGAGCAGGAGTGAAGAACTGTCATACTCGTTCCTCCTGTCTCGGAGTGCTTCCGCGTACTTGTCGCCCTGCTCGTCGGGAAGCTGTCCTTTCCGCCAATTCCGCATGGGAACCGCAGGGATAGTGTTCCCCTGCTCGGCGGCAGCCCTCTCTTTCTTCCGCTTCTCCTTGTCCTTCTTCTCTCGGGGCAGAGCGACGAACACACCGCTGGGGGAAGTCCATTCGATCTCGACCGATACGGGACGGTACAGGCCGGAGGAGAGGTCGAGGGGCCTCGTGAATTCCGCGCGGCTACCCGCCGGAGTGCTTTTGACCTCGTTCGACGGTGTGCCCGAGCCGACGAGGCTACTGAGGACGCGAGAATGCGGGGTCGTTGTACCCGCATTATCCTCGCTCTTGGAGGCGTCAGCGCCCGTTGAAGAACAGACTCCGACTATTCGTCTTGTGCCGGTGGCCTCTTTGTCCTCGTCCAAGCTGACCCGCCCCCACCCAGAACCCGTGCGGCCGCCCAACGAGATCACGCCGTCCTTGAACAGCGTGACGATGGCCCGCAGGGCCTTCTCCACCTGCTCGGGCGCAGCTGGCTTGACGGAGTTATCGCCGCCGGTCTTGGACTGGGCGTTGTCCGTCGAAGGGGCGCCTGTCTCGTTCCGGCGCGGCGTAGTGGGACTGGCATCGTCCCCGTCCCGCGCCTCGGCGCTGATGCGGATTTCGAAGGTCGTGTCCACCGGCAGGTACTCGTAGGAGAACAGCGCCCCGTCGGCGGCGCTTCCCCACGCGCGGTCAATGGCCGTGCTCATACGGTGGGGGAGGGGGCCGTCCGTCCACACGACCGCGTGGTGGAAGGTGAGGGCGCTGGCCCTCAGCGGCAGGTCGGCGTCCGAGCTCAATCCCCGCTGCTTCTTGGAGGTTCCGACGGTGCGGCGCAACTCACCGCCCCACAGGCTCTTCAGGGCCGGCTCGTCGACTCTGCCGCCGGGATCCGCGAAGCCCAAAGCGACGGCGTGCTCCTCGAAGGCAGCCCGCACCGCGCCCTTGAGGGACCGGCCGGGCAGGACCGCCTCGCCCAGACCGTTGCGGACGAACTCGTTGGGCTGGGCGGTTCTGCCGTCCTCGTCGACGTACTCGCGCTCGGGCGCCTTGTCCACGCCGCCGGAGTGCAGCGCTGACACCACCTTCACGGGGATCGTCATCTCGTAGCGGTAGAGCGTCATCGGCCTTCTCCTTCCTGAGCGGGCTCCTCGCTTTTCTCCGGGGCGGTGAAGCACTCGCTCTTCGTTGTGACGAGCGGCAGGACCGGTTCGCACAGGGCCGGGTGGTTCACCTCGAAGCGCCCGTAGCCCTGTGGAGTCAGCTCGCCGACACCGATGCGCCCGAGGACGCGCAACGCCGGAACAGTGCTCTTCGGGACTTCCAGTTGGACCACGGATCCGGCGATGATCGCCATCCGCGTCGCCCGGGGCCCACCATCGGCAGCCGACCAGGAGTCCACCCTGCGGTGACGGATCGCGGTCTTGACCTGTTTGCGGTTCCTTGGGGATTTCGTCTTCTTGCGCTCGTCGGGTCCGTCTGAAGACTCTGCGGGTTCGTCAGGGCAGGGCGACGAGGGTTCCTGGTCTGATTGCGACTGCGGCAGAGCGCTGTCCTGGGCGGGCGCCGCCGCCCCGCGACTCTCCACCACCGCTTCAGGCCTCTTCCCGGGAATCTCGTCTGAAGATGAGGAATCTTGCTGGCGAACACCTTTGGGTGGGATGGTCACGCCTGCCCGTTTGAATGCCAGTTCCAGGTCCGTCATGGTCCCGCCGGGCCCCAGCTCCTTCGAGCGGGCCAGCACATCCGAGGTGAACCACAGCGAGACAATAACGTCTTCGCTATCCGGGCCTGGGTCCGCTGGCCTTGTTTCGTCGGGGACTGGGTCTGGACATGGGGGTGCGGTGAGCTCTGTGAACGTGCCGAGGCTGCAGGTGGCCTGTCCGAACGCGCCCGTGAGTCTGCGGGAACCCAAGTATGCGTGTTTCCCGCGAATTCCAAGGTCGAGGGCGGGAGCCCTCCCATCGGCGTCAGAAACGGGTGCCCCGGCCAGCGCCTCGAAAAACCTCCGCGAGATCACGGCCTTCGCCCGTAGTCTCAGGCCCGCGGGCAGAGCGCGCACCAGGAACAACTTGCTCTTCCACGCCGCGCCAGTGTGCGGGTCGATGGCCGTGGACTGTCGTCCGATCAGTGCGGGCTTCCCGATCCGCCCAGCGAACGAGGCCGGGGCCGCGCCGCAGAGGCCAGCGCCGTCATCCGCTGCGACGCCATTCGTGTCAGCGGGACGCTGTTTCTCGTCGAGGAACACGTAGGCGCCGCGTGAGGGAACGGTGTGCTCACCGCAGTGCTGCTTGCCGATATCAATATGACGGTTGAAAAGGGTGACGGGCTGGAGGCAGTCCTTCTCGTTGTCCCCAGGTACCTCGTCCTCAGGCACCTTTTCTTGTTCGAAGACCAGGGGCACCGGCAGGCCCGGTGTGCCCTGGTAGACCGGGAGGGCGTCCGACACCCGCAGATCTCCCGAAACGACCGCAGACCTGATGAGGTCCTCGTCGCCCTTTTCGAGCGGAGTCCCATCGGCCCGGGTGCGCAAGTCGCGCAATTTCCTGTGAAGCCAGGGGATCAGCACGGTGCCGCGCAGGAAGTCCAGGGACCGGACCTCGTTCGAGAACGGCACCTCATAGGACACGACGGGGGAGTCGAGCACGATGTCGAGGGGCGCCTCGAACCAGCTCGCCGGGTGGAGAGCGGCCGTGGCCTCGGAACCGTGCCGGGAGACAGCAACGGAAACGAGTGGGCCGGTGTTGTCCTCCGTTCCGCCAACCGGAAAAGAGGAAGGCGGCTCCATGAAGGATGGGCCGTCCAGGCGCGCGAATAGTACTTCCCGCAGCTCGGTAGCCAGCTTACGAAGGCTGTCAGACGAGTACTCGGGTTCGTCCTTCTGGCCTTCCGCCACTTCCTCCAGGGCACTATTCCCCTCCGTTGTTTCCTTCGGCTCTGCGAGCGTGGTCGCGCACTCGGGACCGGCGAGCACCGTGCACTCGCCGTCGCCGCCGCTGCGGCCCGAGCCAATGCCTCGGACCATCAGCCCGGCCACGCCCAGCAGAAAGTGCGCGTAGCCGCAGTGCTCGGCCCCGGCCTCGTCGGCGAAACGGTAGGTTCCCGCGAGGACCCCGGGAGCGGCGCGCTCGGTGAAGCGCAGCATCCGGTCGCGCGCGGCCCCCGTGGTCGGATCAATGGAGAGCGACACGGCGTCGTGGACGGGGAGGGAGTACGGCTCCTGGTTGAGCTCCCCGTTTCGCTGAGAATACCGAACCGGGAGGGCATCGGAGAAAATGACGTGGCGGGGATTGTTCCCCTCGTCCCCGAACAGCCACTTGGCGAAGCGGCTCCACGGGCTCCCCTCAAAGGCGCCCCCAGAGCCGTCGGAATCCTTGCAGCCGGTCGAGGAGGCGGGCACAGCGGCGTCGAGAGCGCGGGCCGCGATCATCGCCTGCTCGCGCAGGACGCCCGCGACTACTGTCCCGCGCACCACTGGCAGGCCGCCCTGCTTCTCGAGCGTGGAGTGGGTGCGACCCGCCTTGCCCACACCGGTCGAAACACCCCAGTCGGACGTGAAGACGATCGTGACGTGGCCGTCGGGTTCGTCAGTCATTTCGAAGCTCCTTCGTCAGGGGACGGGGTGGAACGCGGATCGTCGTTGGGCCGTGGGGCCTCCGGTTCGTCAGATGTGCTGGTCGCATCCTCTCCGAGGCCGGTCTCGTGGAGAGCGGAATAGGACTGGACGTACCCGGCCGGAAGGTTCTCAGCTAAATCCAAGATGTCCAGGAGCCATTTGACATGTTCGAGCGCAGTGCTGGAATCGCTGCTGGGAGTCTCCTCCGCTTGAGAGGATGGCTCGGCCGGGGCGACGGCGTCGGAAGTGGACGCGGAATCGGGTGCGTTCACGGCCTCGCTCTCCTTTTGCCCATGTGAGGCCGACGCATCCTTCGGAGGAACGCGCGGAGGGAGTTTGCTCAGTTCGTCATAAAGGCGTTGCGCCGCGGACGTGTTCTTCAGAGCGTCATTCCACTCGCTGAGCGCTTTGCCTTCGTCTCCTTTAGCGAGGAGCTTGATAATGCGATTCGCCCGCGTGCGCGGGAAGGGGTCAGTCAGGGACACGTTCGGCTGGTCCGGATCCTGGCCGTTGAAAGCGGCCACGGCCCTGAGGATCTGCTTCCACTGGCCGTCGTTGGCGCTCGGCTCGGCAGTCCCGTCAGCGGCTCCGGGTTCGGCGTGGGCGGTCCCGGTGATGCGCTCCTCGGAGTAGTGGCCGATCAGGAAAGGACGCTGGGTGCGGTGCTTGTACTCTTTGAGCGTGTCGTCCGGGTCCAGGACCGTCGTGTCGCGCAGGATGTGGAAGTCGAGTGTGGAGCACTGGACCTCCTCCTTCTTCTTGCCGAGCTTCTTCCCACGGGAGACGAGTTTCTCAGCGAGGTCGTAGGCGATGTGGAACGGGAAGTTGCGCCCCACGATGGCGACGCCCGCCGAGGCGGTGAGGGGGCCGGGGCCCGTGTTGGAGCCCTTCTCATTTACCACTGCTGCTAATTGCCTGAGATAGGGATCGGCATCCGTGAGCTCCTCATAGTGACGGACGTACGCTTCGGCGAAGGGGATCGCGTAATCGCCTGCCGCGTAGACCGTAACGTCGTCGCCACCCACCAGGATTGGAACAACTGGAACAGTAGAATCGTTGGCGAGTTCCGCGACTTTCTTCCAGGACTTTGCTATTGCCAGATTCACTACGGCGTCGAGCCGGTAGTTGATCTCCATAATGAACCACTGGAAAGAGTGGGCCTCGGAGCTGGTGACGGGATTGGGTTTCCTATATAACTCAAGTTGGTGCCGTAGCTGAACGGTCCTCTCGTCCTGCTTCTTATCGTGTTCTGGTGCCTCGCCTCCGCCCTCCATTACAGCGCGAAAAGCACTGTGGAGGTTTCGTGTGACAGTGCCCACACCATTGCCGTCGATGTGGATAACGCCAATCGTCGAAAGCGGGGCGCTGGACTCAGTATTTCTGCTGCCGAAGTCGTCCGACTCGCCGTCCTGGAAGAGTTTCTCGAGATCGTCAGGATCCGCGGGAAGCGCTGTTCCGCCGCTCGTCCAATAAAGGGCAACTTGCTGGATCTGTTTGCATCGGGCGGAACGCGCCCATGCCCGTTTGACCCGAGACGGCAGGGAGTAGAGAGTAATGCCTCCTTCGTCCGTCTTCTGGTCTCGATCGGTCTGCGCCCATATCCCCGCCTTGGTCTTGCTACCCGCCTTTGGGTCCGGGGGAGTGATCTTGAGTTTGTTCGCGTACTCGATGATGGTGTTACTGTCCTGGTCGCTGAGTGGAACCACTGCGGGCAAGGCCGAATCCTTGGCGCGCTCCAGGAACGGGAGCTGCGGGAACCTCGCTGCGGCCGGAGGCCTGTTGAGTGAATAGGCGTTGAACTCGCGGTCGAGGGCGTCCAAGCTGTCTTGTGTGACGGCCTCGTCATCGGTCATTCCGTTGTGTGTGCCGACCTCGTCCTCGGGCGACATGAACACGCCGGTCACATCGAGACCGGGTGCCTCTTCGAAGGCGCGGCGCGCGACGGCGCCGACGAGGCTGCGCGCGAGAGCTTTGGGCTCCCCGTCGTTCCCGGTGAGGCGCACAATCACTTTGCCGGAGGACTTGGAGACCCAGAAGGAGCCCGGCAGGGACCCTTCCTTGGCGACTTCGGGTAGCTTTTTCGCCTCCTCGTCGTTCCCGGTGAGGCGCACGATCACTTTGCCGGAGGACTTGGAGACCCAGAAGGAGCCCGGCGACCCTCCCTTGGTGACTTCGAGCAGTTTCTTCGCCTCCTCGTCGACCCATTGCGAGAGCAGAGTGATCTGGAAGGAGGCGCCGATCTGTTCGCGCAGTCGCGGCGACGAATAGATATACGCCTGGTTGCTGTTCGTCTGCAGCATGACGAGGACATTGTTCATCTGGCGTTAACCCCTCAGCAGTGGACGACGTGGATCAAGAACGGGGTGGAAGCGTCGTGAGCAGCGAATGGATGTCGCTCACAATTCGGCCGCGGGTGTTGACGAGGGCGGTGAAGGGGCGGGCATCGATCAGTTTCTTAGTCTCTCCGTCCAGCCAGCCGTCGGTGTACACGATCAAAGCTGGCCTTCGTGAGTCCTGGCCGACTTCCGCTAAGATGCCTTCTACTATTCTTCGTGCGGTGTCTTTCCACTGCGTGTCGTCGTTGGGGTCGTTTCTGACAGACTCGGATTTTTTTGACGTTTCCGTGCGTGGGTCCGCTTCGTTGTTCGTGTCTCGTTTGTTCTTCCCCTTGGGCTCCTCGTTGGTGCTACCTGAATCTGTGCTGTCTGTCTTGGGCTGACCCGTACCAGTGTCGGTGGTTCCGCGTTCATCTGATCCGGGGCAGTTCTTCCCGATGCACAGGATCACGAGGTCTGATTCTGTGATGCCGGTGGTGTTTGACATGTAGTTTTCAGAGTTGATGAGTCCTGAGTACTTGAGGTCGTCTCGGGTGCTTTCAATCATTTTGGCATTACCTTTGAAGAATAGTTTCCGATTAGCCAGCCCTTCCTTGACCCTGTCGTTGTAGTGGTCGAGGAACTCGTCGGCGATGCTGATGCCGACCCATGTCACGATCACCGCTCCGATCACCGTGTAGCAGAACGGGAAAACGAAGTTGCGGACGATCCCGCCCCAGCTCTGATCACTGTAGGAGATGTAAGTGAGAAATGAAACACCCAGGAGGAAGAATGTGAAAATAAGAATACCTGTGGAGGTGCAGTTCTCTGGGCAGGCTGACCGCGTCTCCGTTCCGCCTCCTGTATTTTTGTTCCTGTTCAGGAATCGCGAGGCTGTGGTCCTCCCGACCAATGCGATGGTGAGCGCCCCAAGAATCGTGCACGCGGTGGGGAAGACGAGGTCGTCGGCGATCGACACCCAGACCTCGTTCCTGAACAGCATGTACGCGGCGCAGAAAAAGAGCGTGAGCGCGACTGTTATCGCAAGCATTACCCATTGGGTACAATTTCCCCTCTTCATCAGGGATCCCTTTCTTCTCCTGAATACTCTAGTGAATCCACGCCAGGGGCGTTGCTCCTCGGAACCTGTGCTATCGCCGCTAGGTGCGCGCCGCGATCATTGCGGGTGCATTCGGAGTAGGGGCGCTTGCGCGCCTGTGCGTGTGGAACATCAATGCTCTCCTTTGATGCTTGCTTCCCCGGTAGCTTTCTCAGTATCCGGTGATCTTCACCCTAGCACTGCGGCGAGCGCGTGTCGATGGGTTTGACAGACCACCTTCGTCGGGATGCGCAACAGGCTGTCTCTCCGCGCTGGTCACGGGGTGTCAGCACATGTCCGGCAGGGGCAAACACACCGGACTCCGGACCTCCTCGTCGGCAGTGCAGACACCGGAACCACTCCGGTCACCCCACGGCCACCGCGTCGATGACCCCCATGCCGTATCCGGCGTGCGAGCCGACGTTCGTGTACGCCGACAGGGCCATGAGGCGCGAGAAGTCCGCGGTCTGGGGCGCCCCCTCGACCCCGCTGATGCGCAGCGCCCCCTCGTAGGCGGTGATCGCCCGCGACGCCAGCCTGCCCCGCCTGTCCCCGCGCGGCATCCCCAACGAGACCCTGGCCTCGGTCGTGAAGTCCTGGGTGGTGAGCACCTGCGCCATCGCGGCCCGGTCGATGCGCGGGGGAGCGGTGCCCGGGTCCCACTGGTGCCAGCGCTCCTGCAAACTGGTGGCCAGCGACACCGGCGGGATCCCCCTCACGTGCGCGCCCTTCGACGAGAACACGGTGGGCGTGACCAGGCGGATCTCCCACGTCGTGTCCTCCGACTGCTCCGCCAGCTCCTGCCACGTGGTCTCGGCGACCACCTGCCCCTCGAAAGCGATGAGCGTCGCCGACTCCCGGGCGCCCCCCACCCGCAGGACGCCTCCCCACGCCAGCCACGCGTCGAAGGTCTCGATAAGGCGGTCGTCCAGGAAGCGCACCTCCATGCCGAAGGTGCCCGGCCCGGTGGTGAGCTCGCCCAGGCAGTAGGGCTTCGCGCCGGGCCTCTCGTGGTGGGGCCGGTGGGCCAGCGTCGGGAACGACGAGGCGCGCCCCGGGCTGATGCCCCGCGGCAAGTCGAGCACCGTCGCCAGGGCGGCGTGGAGCCTGCTGGGGCTGGCGGGCACCTCGCCGGGAGAGTCGAACCGGACAAAAACAGTCGTCGGCATGTGAGGGCCCCCTGGGTGCTGCGCGGGTGGTGCGGTCCCTCTGTTCTAGCACGGACCCCGCCGCCCGGCGAAACCCCTCACAGGCAATGCGGCCGGGTTGGCCTGGGCATGCGCCGCCCCCGGATGCAGCGGAGCAGCGAGAAATCGGGGGCGCGGTCCTCGATGATGAAGTCCCGGAAGAAGGGGACGGCCTGCTCGCCGGTGAACACCTCCTGGGGGTGCACGTGGACCAGGTTGATGGCGTGGGGGCCCATCCGCCATTTCAAAGCCACCCGCTCGTCGGGGTCGCGCACCCTCTCGCGCGCCACGACGTACGTGCCGGTGGAGCCGTCCGGGTGGGTGAGGTACAGCTCCAGGGCCATCTCGTGGGCCCTGCCCGCCGCCAGCAGGTAGCGCGTGGGAGGCGGGTACTGGTCGGGCGGGCGGAGCCCGGCGTCCGGCGGAGCGGGCTGCACGCTGAGGGCGAACCACCCCTCCCCGTCCAGGAAGTCCGGGTTGAGCAGGTGCTGCTCGACCTGCTCGGCGACCGAGTCGGGGGTCTGGTCGAAGTCGTAGGCGTCGAACTTGCCCATCGTCGAATGCACGGTCCGGATCGTGTACTCGGTCATAACGCGCCCTCGCCCATCGGTGCCTCCCGTCGTCGCTTTCGGCTCCCACACTACGCGCACGGTGCAGATGGGGCTGGGCGGCGCGCCAGCGTCAGGCGGAAGCCCGACCGTGGCGCGCGGACTGCGGGCAGCGCTCCGGGGCGCGGGGCAGGGGCCTGATGTGGCGTTGGGCGGCCGCCGCCGTGACAGTAGTGCGCCAGCCGCGGGGCAGCGGCTAAGCGCGCGGGCGCGGTTGAAACTGGCGTGGACGCGGATTCACCGGCCGGGGCGCGCGTTCTTCTTGGTGTCGCACACAAGGGAGGGAATTAGGAAACACGGGGTCGCACACAAGGGCGGAATCAAGCCGTTGTGTGCATCGGGTGTTTCGTAAATCGGGGTCCTTGTGTGCGTAACCCGGGGGGAGCGGCACCAGACCGGGGGATTCGCCCAGTGGGCTCGCAGGGCAATGGCGCGCCCCGCACGGGCGCGCGTTGTCGGCACCGCGAGGGGGTTGTCGACATTGTGAGGGGGTTGTTGTCACCACGAGGGGGATATAACGCGCGTCGGTGCTGATATCCCATGCAGGTTGTCGACAACGCGCGTCGGTGCAGCAGTGCCAACAGTGCCGGTTGTGCTCGACGGCGCGCCCAGTGCCCGAGGCCGGGGTCCTGGCATCCCGGACGCTTCCCTCTGCGGAAGTGGTGGGATGTTCCCGATGGTGGCCCTCGGGGTATCCGTCCGAGGCTTCCTTCTGCGGGGCCCGAGCGCACTGGTCGGCTCGTCGGCGTGGCCCCGGGGGGATCCGTCCGGGGCCTTCCTCTGAGGGGGGCGGGATGATCCCCCAGTTGTCCACAGGCCGCTCTGCTCTCATGGATTATCCACAAGCGCGGATGTCCTCAGCTCTGCGTCCACAAGCGCCGATGGCCACGTTGTGGCGGTGTCGGAGCGGGTCCTACGTTCGGTGGAACACCCCATGATCCTGCAAGCGGATCCCATCATGAAGGAGTGGCGCAGATGAGCAGTCCCAAACACTTGTCCGACCCCGACCCCGACCCCGACCGCGCCGCGTCGGCGCGCCCGCAGTCGGCGAACCCGGCCGACGCCCAGGAGGGCGCCCAACCCGTTGAGGGCGGCGAGGGCCTCCAAGGCAGCCGGAAAAGGACTGGCGCGGTCCTCCTGCTGCCCCTAGTGATCGCCGCAGTCCTCATACTCATCGTCTACGCCGTCCTCCACATCGCGGACCGCCCAGTGCGCGGCAACGGGGATGCGCACGGCGGCACAGGATCCGCCGCTCAATCCAATGGACCGGGTGCGACAGGCGGGTCGAGCGGCGGCGGAGGCCGATCCAGCGGGACGGGTGGTGACGCCTCCCCGGGCACCGCTCTCGAGGGCTCCGACTCCCTCACCGATCGCACAGTCGAAGGGGCGACGGGTTCCGTCGTCTACGCGATATCGGCCATCGACCACGCCAGGAACACGTCCGACACCCATCCGCTGAGCGACCTCATGACGCCCGAGTGCGAGGCGTGCTCCATCGAGATCGGCCATATCGAGGAGGTGCCGACGGGGCGGACGAGGACCGATGGGATGCAGTCGCGCGGCGTGGAGTGCCCCGTCGTCGACCGGACCAGTGACAGCGGCGGAGAGCTCCAGGCCGTTGGCCTGCGCTGCGTCTACCTGTCGCACGCCGACCGTTGGACGACCAACGACGGCAGGGACACCAGCATCGACGCCACCCAGGACGTGACCTTCGACCTGGTGTGGCAGCGGGGGCAGTGGCGCCTCGCGGGAATGACCGTCAACCACGTGGGGAGCATCGACGCCTACTACCCGGCGCTCGACGAGCTCAAAGCCCAGGCCGGCCAGGGCCAGAGTTAGATAGTGCCGCGCACGGCCGCGGCGGCGCGGGCTCTGCTCCCCGGCGGAGGCAGAACCAGGTTGTGCCGCACGCGATCCCGGCCCCGCAGGCAGCGCCTGCGGGGCCGGGGAAGTGCGAATGAACCGAGTGGGCGCCCGCCGCTTGGGAATGAAGTCGACCGCCGCTCGGGTAACGGGCCGACCGCCTTTCGGCACCGGGGCGCCCGCCGCGCGGGAGCGAACTGTATGCCGCCTGGGAACGAGTCGCCGACCGCCTGGGAGCGGGCCGACCACTGTTTCGGAACGAATCGCCGACCCCCCGGGAACGGGCCGCCCGGCGCGTGGGAACGAGTGCCCGCCGCCCTCAGGCGGTCATGAGCTGGCGCTCGTCGAGGATGTCGGCGCCCGAGCCCACCAGGGCCGCCAGATGCGCGTTGGCGTGGTGGGCGCAGAAGAACAGGCGCCCGCCCGTCGGCATGGTGACGCGGACCCACGCCCGCGCCCCGCAGGCGTCGCAGCGGTCGGCAGCAGTCAAAGTGGGTTCGGGGACTGCGGTCCGTTCGAGAGTCGAAGCGTTCATGCCCCCATCACACACCACCGACCGCCCCGGCCGCACGGTTGTTCACCGGTGGCGCAATCGCAGGGCGCCCGAACGGCCCCGGAACATGCCGAACGGTCCGCGATCCGCCTCCGAAGGCGCGGGCCGCCAGCACGCCCCCGACCCGCCTCGAACGTCCCACATTCGCCCTGGCGGCGGCCGGGCCGCGCGCAGATGCGCACACTGTTTCCTACCATGAGACCCGTGAGCCAGACCAAAGCATCCGACTACAGCGCCCGGCACCTCTCCGTCCTGGAGGGGCTGGAGGCCGTGCGCAAGCGCCCCGGCATGTACATCGGGTCCACCGATCACAAGGGCCTCATGCACTGCCTGTGGGAGATCATCGACAACGCCGTGGACGAGGCGCTGGAGGGGCACTGCGATACCATCGACGTGCGCCTGCACCCCGACCACTCCGCCTCCGTGTCGGACAACGGGCGCGGCGTCCCCGTCGACGAGGTCCCCGGCATCGGCCTGAGCGGCGTCGAGGTGGTCTACACGAAGCTCCACGCGGGCGGCAAGTTCGGCGGGGGCTCCTACGGCGCGGCCGGGGGTCTGCACGGCGTGGGCGCGTCCGTGGTCAACGCCCTTTCGGCGCGCATGGACGTGCAGGTGGACCGCGGCTCGAAGACTTACGAGATGTGCTTCAGGCGGGGCGAACCCGGCGAGTTCGACGACTCCAGGCAGCGCACCCCCAACTCGCCCTTCACCCCCTTCACCGACCAGTCCAGGCTCAAGACCGTCGGCAAGGTGAAGAGGACCAAGACGGGCACGCGCGTGCGCTTCTGGGCGGACTTCCAAATCTTCCCCGCCACCGAGGGCTTCTCCTGGGAGTCCCTGCTGGCCCGGGCGCGCCAGACCGCCTTCCTGGTGCCCGGCCTCACCATCAACTGCGTCGACGAGCGCGGGGAGGAGGAGCGCTCCGAGTCCTTCCGCTTCGACGGCGGAGTGGTCGACTTCGCGAACTGGCTGGCCACCGACGGGCCCGTCACCGACACGTGGCACATCACCGGGGAGGGCGCGTACACGGAGACCGTGCAGGTCCTCGACGCCGACACAGGGCACCTGACGGCCACGGAGCTGGAGCGGGTGTGCTCCGTCGACATCGCCCTGCGGTGGGGGATCGGCTACGACACCTCCGTGCGCTCCTTCGTCAACATCATCGCCACCCCCAAGGGCGGCACCCACGTCGCCGGGTTCGAGCAGGCCGTCCTGCGCGTGCTGCGCGCCCAGATCGACAAGAACTCCCGCAAGCTCAAGGTGGGCGCCAAGGACGGGCGCCCCGAGAAGGACGACGTGCTGGCGGGGATGACGGCCGTCGTCACCGTGCGCTTCCCGGAGCCGCAGTTCGAGGGGCAGACCAAGGAGATCCTGGGCACGCCGCAGATCCGCTCCGTCGTGTCCAAAGTGGTGGGGGACTGGCTGGGCGCCAAGCTCGCCTCCCCCAAGCGCGACGACAGGCAGCAGGCCTCCCAGCTCATGGAGAAGGTCGTCGGCGAGATGAAGGCCCGCGTCTCGGCCCGCATCCACAAGGAGATCTCCCGCAAGAAGAACGCCCTGGAGACCTCCTCCCTGCCCGCGAAACTGGCGGACTGCCGCCTCGCGGACGTGGCGGAGACGGAACTGTTCATCGTCGAGGGCGACTCCGCGCTGGGCACCGCCAAGGCCGCGCGCAACAGCCACTACCAGGCGCTCTTCCCCATCCGCGGCAAGATCCTCAACGTCCAGAAGGCCTCCACCGCCGACATGCTGGCCAACGCCGAGTGCGCGAACATCATCCAAGTCATAGGAGCGGGGTCGGGGCGCACCTTCGACCTGGAGTCGGCCCGCTACGGCAAGGTCATCCTCATGACCGACGCCGACGTGGACGGCGCCCACATCCGCACCCTGCTGCTCACCCTGTTCTTCCGCTACATGCGGCCCATGGTCGAGGCGGGGCGCATCTACGCCGCAGTGCCGCCCCTGCACCGCATCGAAGTGGCGGGCAAGGGCCGCCGGAAACGGGAGTACATCTACACCTACTCCGAGGACGAGCTGCACCGCAGACTCGCCGCCCTGCGCAAATCCGGGCGCACCTGGAAGGAGCCCATCCAGCGCTACAAGGGCCTGGGCGAGATGGACGCCGACCAGCTGGCCGAGACCACGATGGACCGCGCCCACCGCTCCCTGCGGCGCATCACCCTGGCCGACGAGGAGGCCCTGCGCCGCGCCGAGGACGTCTTCGAACTGCTCATGGGCTCCACGGTGGGCCCTCGGCGCGAGTTCATCGTCGAGGAGTCGGCGGGCCTGGACCGCGACCGCATCGACGCCTGACAGGAGGCGGCCCCCGGGGCGCGGTCCTGGGGCGTTCCGATACGGCGCGCCTGGCGGTCCGGCGGCGGCCCGCGCGGGTCGGAGGACCGGGCCAGACCCCGCACGCGCCCCCGCCTCGTGACGCATGTGACCAAAGGCCCGCATTGGCCTTACTATGGACCCATGACAGGACTTGCGCAGCGCCTCTCGCCGCCCGGGTCCGTCCCGTACCCGGGGAACCACCTCGGGCTGCGCTGGCGGCCCCTCATCAGCCGCGACGCACCCGCCGTCTACGACCTCGTGCGCGCGGTCGAGTCCGCTGACGACGCGATCCACCGGACGGGTGCCGAGGGGATCGCGGACATGGTCGAGGGCCGCGGCGGCGAAGACTGGGTCGACGCCATCGTCGGGCTCGACCGCAACGGCAGCATCAGCGCCGTCGGCTGCGTGCGCGTCGTGCGCGGCGTCAGCGACAGCGCGATCGCGATCGTCTCCGCCTACGTCCACCCCCACTGGCGGGGGCGCGGCCTGGGCCGGGCGCTCCTGCACTGGCAGGACGGGCGCGCTCGCGAGATGCTGGTCGAGACCTACGGGCCGGACAGCGCCATCCCCGCCTCGATCGCCAACTTCGTCGACGCCCACATGACGGACAGGCGGCGCCTGTACATCGCCGCGGGCTTCTACGCCAAGCGCACGCTGCAGGTCATGTACCGGGACCTGGAGGGCTCCGAGAGCGCCCCCCGCGTCCGCGGCGGTTACACCGTGGTCCCCTGGGACCGCGCGCTGCGCGACAAAGCGCGGGAACTGCACATGGAGGTCAGCCGCGACCTGTTCTGGTCGTGGAACCGCGCCCGCTGGTGGGACGACGCCGTGGCCTCCATGGAGCGGCGCTGGTCCTTCCTGGCCCTCGACCCCGGCGGCGCGGTCGTCGGCTACATCGTGACCGAGCGCCCCGCCCAGCGGTGGGTGTCCACGGGCAGGCCCGAGGCGGGCGTCTCCCTGGTGGGCGTCCTGCCCCAGCACAGGGGGAAGTCCGTGTGCTCGGCGCTGATCGGGCACTCCGTCGCGGCCGCCTCCGCCTCGGGGATGCCGCGCATCGGGATCGAGGTGGACACCCGCAACCCGTCGAACGCCCACGCGATCTACGAGCACCTCGGGTTCGTGGACGACGCGGCTGAAGTCTTCTACGTCATCGACCAGTGAGCGCCACCGGGGCGGACCCGCGGAAGAGGAGAACATGAGCGACACAGCGCCGCGCGCCGGAGCCGACGCATGCGCCGACGTCCCCATGCCCCCCAGCCACCACGGCATCGTGTGGGAGCCCCTGGCCCCCGCCCACCACCCGGCGCTGGCCACGCTCTTCGCCAGGATGGAGGCCCGGGACAACCCCCCGTACCGCACCAGCCCCGGCGAGGTCGCCGAGATGCTGGGGGGCGCCACGCAGTGGTCCGGGATCGCCGGGTTCGCCACGCGGGGCCTCGCCGCCGGGCGCATGATCGCCTACGCGCAGGTCACCATCCGCCACCCCGGGCGCGTCGAGTGCGTGTGCAGCGGGGGAGTGGACCCCGACTTCCGGCGCATCGGCCTGGGAGGGGCCATCGTCGACTGGCAGGAGGGGGCGGCCCGCGCCATGATCGGGGCGGCCGGCTCGGGGGGGCCGGCGCAGATCGTCTGCCACGTCGAGGCCGGCCAGGAGGACCTCGAGGCGCAGCTGCAGTCCCACGGGTTCCACTGGTCGCGCACCTACTACGAGATGCGCGCCGACCTGTCCTCCCTGCCCGAGCGGCCCTCCCTGGGGGCCTACCTGTCGTTGGAGGCGTGGGCGCCCCAGTGGGAGGAGCCGGCGCGCCAGGCGGCGAACCTGCTCAACGAGGTCGAGTGGGGGCGCCCTCCCCTCACAGAGGAGCAGTGGTTCCAGGGCCGCATGTCCTTCGTGCCCGAGTGGTCGTTCCTGCTGGTGGACCGCCGGGGCGACAGGCCGCGCGTGGGGGGCTTCCTCATCGCTTCGCGCTACGAGCAGGACTGGGCGGCCCTGGGCTGGCGCGAGGGGTACATCGACCAGATGGGCGTGCTCGGCGCCTACCGGCAGAGCCGGGCCGTGGACGCGCTCATCATCGCCTCGATGCGCGCCCAGGCCGGCGACGGCATGGAGCGCACGGGCACGGGACTGGGGTCGGCGAACCACTCGGGCGCCCTGGCCGTCTACGACTACCTGGGGTTCCGCACGGTGGGGCAGACCCGCCTGTACGCCCGCGAGGTCTGAGCGGCGCCCGGGCCGTGTTCTCCCGTCCGGGCCGTGTTCGCTGGGACCGCAGGGTTCGCCGGGGGGCCGAGCGGCGCCCGGGCCCGTCACGCTCTTCCGCCCGCGCCGCGGTTTCCGGCTCTATCGTGTTGCCCCGCCCGCGCCGCGGTTTCCGGCGCCACCTGCGATTTTTGTCCCCATTTGCCCACTCTTCGGACATTGACAGCGCTAACGACGCCTATGTGAGTCACTTCATATTTTGTAGCAAATGGCGTGGAGCCGGTCAAACGCCCACCTCTTTGGCCGGTAATGTGATGTGAGTTACCTATGGTGTCGCTTACTCTATGTCTACCATCACAGGAGAATCCGCCGCGTCCTCGCGGGGCTTCGATGCGCGGGATCCCGCGCGTCCCATCACTATTCGACACGGAGGCATGTATGACCACGCCGTCTGCATCCCAGTCAAAGACTTCGCCCCTTGTCATCCGAAGCGCGATCGTCGCCTCCCTGGGCGGCCTGCTATTCGGTTTCGACACCGCTGTCATCTCAGGCGCGGAGGAGAAGCTCAAAGCGCTGTACGCGCTGTCCTCCTTCGGCGAGGGCATGATCGTCGCCATTGCGACCATCGGGACGATCCTCGGCGCGATCGTCGCGGGACGCCTCGCCGACCACTTCGGACGCAAGCCGGTCCTGTTCTGGATCGGCATCCTCTTCGGCGTCGGCGCCCTGGCGACCGCCCTCGCCCCCACCCCCGACCTGGTCGCCGGCGCCGGCGGGGCCATGACGGCCTCCTCGTCAATGCCCATCACCTTCTTCATGGTCTTCCGCTTCCTGGGCGGCGTGGGCGTGGGCATGTCCTCCGTGGTCGCCCCCATCTACACCGCTGAGATCGCCCCCGCGCGCGTGCGCGGACGACTGGTCGGCCTGGTCCAGTTCAACATCGTCTTCGGCATCCTGCTGGCCTACGCCTCGAACGCCATCATCCGCGAGATCGCGCACGAGGATGTCGCGTGGCGCTGGATGCTCGGCGTCATGGCCGTGCCCGCAGTCTTCTTCCTGCTCTTCCTCATGGCCGTGCCCGAGACCCCCCGCTGGCTCTTCGCCCACAGGCGCGAGGACGAGGCGCGGGCCATCTCCGCGCGCCTGACGAACTCGGCGGAGGAGTCCGAGGAGCAGATGAAGGAGATCGCCGACCAGCTGGCCGAGGACCGGGCCGCCGGCCACGTCCCCTTCTTCACGCGCCGCTACCGCAAGGTCATCCTCATGGCCTTCTGCATCGCCATGTTCAACCAGCTCTCGGGCATCAACGCGATCCTCTACTACGCCCCCAAGGTCATGAAGCTCGCCGGCGGCGAGGCGATCTTCGGCGCGGCCTTCCCCTACATCGCCTCCGTGGTCGTCGGCCTGATGAACCTGATCGCGACGATGGCCGCCCTCACCGTCATCGACAAGCTGGGCCGCCGCCAGCTCATGATCGTCGGCTCCATCGGCTACCTGGTGTCCCTGGGCTTCCTGGCGGGCATGATGTTCGCCTACGAGGCGGGCGCCGTCACCGGTTCCGCGGCCGTGTGGCTGGTCCTGATCGGACTGCTCGGGTTCATCGCCTCCCACGCATTCGGACAGGGGTCGGTCATCTGGGTGTTCATCTCCGAGATCTTCCCCAACCGCGTGCGCGCCCGCGGCCAGTCGCTGGGCTCGCTCACGCACTGGACCTTCGCCTTCATCACGACCTACGCCTTCCCCGTCCTCACCGACAAACTCGGCGGCGGATTCGCATTCGGAATCTTCTTCCTGTGCATGGTCGGCCAGCTATTCTGGGTCTTGAAGGTCATGCCCGAGACCAAGGGCATCCCGCTCGAGGAAATGGAAGAGAAACTGGGGTTGAGTGATGACTAGGATCCTCAACATCGGTGAAGCGCTCATCGATGAGATCAACCGTCCCAATACCGCGCCCGTCGAAGTCGTCGGCGGCTCGATGCTCAACGTCGCCGCGGGCCTGACGCGCCTGGGCCACGAGTCCGAGCTGGCCACGTGGTTCGGCCGGGACGAACGCGGCGCCAAGGTCCGCGCCCACGCCGAGGAGGCCGGCGTGACCCTGGTCGAGGGCTCCGACGCCGCCGAGTTCACTACGGTCGCCCACGCGACCATCGACGAGAAGGCGCGCGCCACATACGAGTTCGAGGTGCTGTGGGACGTTCCCGCGATCCCCGACCAGGACGGCGTCGGCCACGTCCACACCGGGTCCTACGCGGCGACGTTCCAGCCGGGCGCCGCCAAAGTGCTCGCCGCCGTCAAGCGGCAGGCCATCCACGGGACCGTCTCCTACGACCCGAACATCAGGCCCGCCCTGCTCGGAACCCCCGAGGAGACGCGCCCGCAGGTCGAGGCCATCGTCGCCCTCTCCGACGTCGTCAAGGCGTCCGACGAGGACCTCGAGTGGCTGTACCCGGGTCGGCCCGTCGAGGAGGTCATCCGCGAGTGGAGCCAGGCCGGCCCCGCCCTCGTGCTGTGCACGCGGGGCCCCTGGGGGGTCTACATCAAGACGGCGGCCGAGCGCGACATGCTGGTCGCCGACCCCCTGGACGTGGAACTGGTGGACACCGTCGGCGCCGGGGACTCGCTCATGGCGGGCCTCATCTCCGGCCTCGTCGACGCGGGCCTGCTGGGCAGCGCCGAGGCGAAGCAGCGCCTGCGCGAGGCCCGCTGGGCGGACCTGATGCCCGCGATCCACCGGGGGATCATCACCTCGGGGATCACGGTGTACCACGAGGGCGCCTACTCGCCCACCAAGGCCGAGGTCGCGGCCATCCTGGCGGTGAGCAAGAACCTGCAGGGCTGAGGCCGCCGAACGCGGTGGCGACAGGGGCGGGAAGGCCGGTAACGGCCCCCGCCCCTCGTCGCCATGACCGCCGGGTGGGAGGGCGCTGCGGCGGAGCGCGCGGCACCGCCCCCTCGCTGTGGCCGCCGGGGGCGGTGCCGGCCGGATCGCCGGGTGGGAGGGCGCCCGCCCGGCTCCCTCAGCCGATGGTGGCGATGGGCAGCGTGATCGGGGAGCCCGAGCCGTCGCGGCGCCCGTCGGGCGCGGGAAGGTCGACGGGGGCGCCTTCGGACGTCGAGGCGCGCGGCCCCGCCCCTGCCCATGCGACGTCGAGGCGGTCCTCGCCGCGCAGGAACCGTTGGGCCCGCACGCCCTGCCCGCCCCTGCCCTTCGACGGGTACGCGTCGAAGGGGGTGACCTTCACGGTCGTCTGGCCCGTGCCCGGCAGGGCGCCCTCCGCGGCGGCGACGGTGACCACGACCGAATCGGCGGGGGCTTCCACCACCCAGAAGCCGATGGCCTCCACCCCCGGGGACAGGCGCATCCCCGCCACGCCCCCCGCAGTGCGCCCCTGCGGCCGGATCCTCTCCGCCGGGGTGCGCAGCAACTGGGCGTCGCCGGAGATGAAGACCACGTCCGCCTCGTCGGGGCACGGCGCGAAGCCGATCAGGCGGTCACCGGGATCCAGGGCGATCACCTCCCACTCGTCGCGCTGGAGGACGTCGGGGCGCAACCGCTTCACCGTCCCGCGCGCCGTTCCCATCGCGGACACTGCACTGCCGTCGGGGTCCAGCAGGCCGACGGGCCGCGAGTCCGAGTGGAGCAGCTCCGAGGCGGGCATCGCCCCCGCCAGGGACATCCCCGTGTCGAAGCGCGGCAGGGCCGGCAGGTCCACCACGTCGATGCGGTGGGCGACGCCGTCCTCGGTCACGACTGCCACCTGCGAGCGCACGGAGGACGGCAACTGCGCCCGCCACCCGTCGAAGGCGGTGCGGGGGCCCGGCTCCAGAGGATCGGCGCCCTCGACCCTGGCCAGGGCGCCCGTGGCCGAGAGCACCACCTGGCACGGGTCGTCGGGGATCTGCAACTCCAGGCCCTTGCCCGAGCGCGACACGCTGGGCAGGGCGGCCAACGACGACGCCCCGGCCCCGCCGACCACCGGGGCGCCGGAGGAGGCGAGCAGCACGGTGCGCCTGGGCGTGCCGAGGCGCTCGGACACCTCGGCGAGCTCGCGCTTGACCAGCGCGCGCAGCAGCTCCGGCGAGTCCAGGACTTCGCGCAGCTCGGCGATCCTGGCGGCCAGCTCGTCGCGCTCGGCCTCCAGCTCGATGCGCGAGAACTTCGTGAGCCTGCGCAGGCGCAGCTCCAGGATGTAATCCGCCTGCGCCTGCGACAAGTCGAAGGCCGTCATCAGGCGCTCGCGCGCCACGTCGGCGTCGTCCGAGGAGCGGATGATGGCGATCACGTCGTCGATGTCCAGGATCGCGATGAGCAGGCCCTCCACCAGGTGGAGGCGCTCCTCGCACTTGCCCAGCCGGAACCGGCTGCGGCGCGTCGTCACGTCGAGGCGGTGGTCGACGAAGACCCGCAGGATCTGCTTGAGGCCCATCACCTGCGGCTGCCCGCCCACCAGGGCGACCGCGTTGATCGAGAAGGAGTCCTCCAGCGGGGTGCGCTGGTACAGCTGCTGGAGGACCGCCTCGGGGTTGAAGCCGTTCTTCACCTCGATGACCAGGCGCAGCCCGTGGATGCGGTCCGTGAGGTTCTGCACCGACGAGATCCCCTTGAGGCGCCCGGCGCCCACGTTCTCCTTGATCTTCTCGATGACCTTCTCAGGGCCCACCATGTAGGGCAGTTGCGTGACGATGAGGCCCATCTTGCGGGCGGTGACGCGCTCGACCGACACCTTCGCCCGCGTCTTGAAGGCCCCGCGCCCGGTCTCGTAGGCCTCCTTCACGCCCTCCAGGCCCACGATGACCCCGCCCTCGGGCAGGTCCGGCCCGGGCACGAAGCGCATCAGGTCCGCGACCGTGGCGTCGGGGTGGTCGAGCAGGTGGATCGCTCCGGCGATCGTCTCGGCCAGGTTGTGGGGCGCGATATTGGTCGCCATGCCCACGGCGATGCCCGAGGCCCCGTTGACGAGCAGCTGGGGGAACGCGGCGGGCAGGACCTCCGGCTGCGTGAACTGGTTGTCGTAGTTGGGCACGAAGTCCACCGTGTCCTCGCCCAAGCCCGTCACCAGGTCCACCGCGGCGGGCGCCATGCGCGCCTCCGTGTACCGGGCCGCGGCGGGGCCGTCGTCGAGGGACCCGAAGTTGCCGTGCCCGTCGACCAGGGGCAGGCGCAGGTTGAAGGGTTGGGCGAGGCGCACCAGCGCCTCGTAGATCGCCGAGTCCCCGTGCGGGTGCAGCTTGCCCATGACCTCGCCGACCACGCGCTGGGACTTCACGTGCCCGCGGTCCGGGCGCAGCCCCATCTGGTCCATCTGGTAGAGGATCCGGCGCTGCACGGGCTTGAGGCCGTCGCGCGCGTCGGGCAGGGCGCGCGCGTAGATGACCGAGACCGCGTACTCCAGGAACGAGCCCCTCATCTCCGCCGAGACGTCGATCTCCGAGATGTTCTCGTCCGCCTCGGGGACGTCCACGACCTGGTCCTTTTTCGCCATAGGGTCCATTATCGCCGCCGGGCGCCCGCCCGTGTCGACTACCACGCCGCGACCGGGCACAATGAGGGGCGTGGACACGTGGAAGAGAATCGACCGCACGGGCTTCTACCCGCAAGTGGTGAAACGGGCCCTGCGGCGGGCGCTGGGCGGAGAGGCACCGGTGGCGTCCCTGTGCCAGGTGGACGCCGCCTTCGACCGGGGCTCCGTGTTCCGCCACCTCACAGTCGCGACGCTGACCCGCGACTGCGTCGTCCAGCTCCACGTCGACGAGCTGGAGGACGGGGGCGCCTCCGTGGCGACCTCCATCCACCGCAGCGCCGACATCGCCGGGTACTCGACGATGGAGATCCTGGACGACCCGCAGAGGGCGCGGGGCCTGTCGGAGATCACCGTCGCGGTCGACCTGCGGGGCGCCAGGCGCATCGAGCTGGAGCCCGCGCACTGCGACGACCCCGATTGCGCGGCCGACCACGGCTACACGGCGCAGTCCTTCCCCGATGACCTGTCGATCCGGGTGTCGGCGGCCGCCGACGGCGAGGACGTGCTGGCCGAGGCGGAGGAGTTCGTCGAGGCCCTGGCCGCGCTCATGGGGGTCCGCGGTGGCTGAGGCCCTCCCGCCCCTCGACGGCGCCGACCTGCCCGCGCCCGGCGGCCCCCGGATCACCGACATCGTCGGGGCTGGCCTGGCCAGCCTCGACCCCGGGCTGCCCGGGGCCGACGAGGCGGCCCGCGCGGCGCTCGGCATCGACGCGGGAGCCCGCCAGCTGCTGCTCGTCCTGGCCGACGGGCTGGGGACGGTGCTCCTGGAGGACCATTTCGGGCACGCCCCCACGCTGCGGGCGTTCCGCTCCTCGATTCGCTCCCTGCACACGGTCGTGCCGTCGACCACGGCGGCGGCCATCACAGCGTTCGGAACGGGCGCCCAGCCCGGCGCCACCCGCATGGTGGGCTTCTGCGTGGCCCACGGCGGGGGCACCATGAACCTCCTCGCCTTCGAAGGCGGTCCGCCCGCCGAGCAGTGGCAGAGCGTGCCCACCCACTTCCAGCGCCTCGCCGGGGCCGGAGTGGACAGCGCCGTCGTCTCGCCCGCCTCCTTCGCGGGCTCGGGGCTGACCCGGGCGGCGCTGCGCGGGGCGAGGCACGTGGCCGCCAACGCCCTGGAGCAGCGGTGCGAGGCGGCGCTGCGCGAATTGCGCGCGGGGACGCCCGTCGTCTACCTCTACTGGGCGGACATCGACCACTGGGGCCACTCCCGCGGTGTCGGCTCCCACGAGTGGACGGGCGCGCTGGAGGCGTTCGACGCCGGACTGGCGGGCCTGCTGCGCCGACTGCCGGGCGGCGTGCGCGCGCTGCTCACCGCCGACCACGGCATGGTGAACATCGACCCCCCTTCGCTGCGGGACCTGGCCGACTCGCCGGCCCTCGCCCAGGACGTGCGGCTCATCGCCGGCGAGACCCGGGCGGTCCACGTCCACGCCGAGCCCGGGCGGGCCCGCGGCGTCGAGGAGCGGTGGCGCGCGGAACTGGGGGAGGGGGCGTGGATCCTCAACAGGGCCCAGATGGGCGCCCTCATCGGCCAGGGCCCGGGCGCGGACGCGGTCGGGGACCTGCTGGTGCTGGCGCGGGGGCGCGGCGGCGTCGTCGACTCCCGCGTGCAGAGCGCGGCGATGATCGCGATGCCCGGCGTCCACGGCTCCCTCAGCTCCGAGGAGATGCGCATCCCCCTGGTCCGCCTCGCCTAGGGCCGCCCGGGCGGGCTCAGGTGCGGGTCCCGAAGAGGATCTCGTCCCAGCTGGGCATGGGCCGCCGGCCCCTGCGCGTCCGCTTCGCGCCAGTGGCCGTGGGGCGCGCCGACTCGGGGGCCGCTGACTCGCGGCCGCCCGCGACCGAGCGCGTCTTCTTGGTCGCGTCCTCGTCCGGCTTCGCCTCCGCGTCCGGCAGGGGCGGCGCGCCAGCGCGCGCCGACGGGGCCCCCGGCTCCCCGCCCCTGGGGGCGGAGGGGGGCCTGCGGGCGACCGATGCCCTTGAGGAGCCGCTGCCCGACGGCACAACACCCTGACCGGACGCGGAGGGCACCTCGCCCGCGTCCGGCGTGGTCTTCCCCGGTTCTGCGCCCTCCCCGCCGTCGGAGCCCTTCGTGCGTGCCTCGCGGTGCCCGATCACCGGGATCTCGCCGCTGGCCTGCGGAACGGCCGAGGGGATCCCCGTCCCCTCCAGCACCGGGGTGGGGGGCGCGGGCGGTGCGCTCCTCGTGCGCGCTTGCGCCAGGGAGTAGATCTGCGCGGAGATGGGTCCGGTGATCGCCGGGGGCTCCCGGGGCTCGCGGTACTCCTCCTCGCTGATGGCCGCCAGGTACTCCGCTTCCTCATCGACCTCGTCGTCGTCGAAGTCGATCTCGATGTGCTGGCGCTTGCCCCGGGCGGCGTTGAGCTGGTCGACCAGGGCCTCGCGCTTGCGGATCTCCTCCTCGTTGGCGTCGACCGCGGAAGCCCGGGTCATCGAGGCGAAGATCGACGTCGCCGCAGGAGCGGGCGCGACGGTCTCCGTGAGCCACTGCGCCTCCTGGTCCACGGCCTCGACCTCCCCCGAGGGGAGCAGCCGCCAGTGCGCGCCGTGCTCGGCCGCGCCCTGCACGAACGTGAGGATGATCTGCCAGGGCTCGTGGGCCTCGCGCTGGGCGCTCCACCGCAGTGAATCGGGATCGACGCCCCGCGCCGCCAACCGGTCCACGACCAGGTCGCCCATCGCCGGGCCCCCCGCCTCGTCGCCGATGCGGACGCCGAGCGCCCGGGAGAGCGCGTACTCCTTCTCCGCCTGCACGGGCGCCTCGAAACGGGCTACCGTCGCCACTTCCATGCCGTGGCGGGAAGCGATCTCCTGCGCCGTCGCCCCCGAGCGCAGGAGCGCCTGGATCTCGCGGGGGGCCAGCGACGGGCGGGCGGCGGCCACCTCCATCCTCGGGCGGTCGCGCCGGGTGGCGCCCCGCAGCTCGTCGGTGATCAAGACGCTGTAGCGCTGGCCGTCCGCGTCGGTGAACACCAGGGACCCGCCGTCGCCGCTCGTTCCAAGCAGCTCGAGCTCGATCATTGATACCTCCTGGATGTGATAGTCGAATCGTCTCAAATACGGAAGCAAATTGCCCGCGTTGTGACGCGTGTCTGTGATTCAATGGCGCAGTCCTCACCGAAGTGCTATCCTCCCTGCGATCGCACCATCGGCATGGGAGCCCGGTGGGGGAAGGGGAACGCAATGGCAACCGACTACGACGCGCCTCGCAAGAACGAAGACGACGTCTCCGAGGATTCGATCGAGGAACTCAAGTCACGGCGCAACGACGCCGGAAGCGCGGAGATCGAGGAGGACGAGACCGAGGCCGCCGAGAACTTCGAGCTCCCGGGCGCGGATCTGTCCAAGGAGGAGCTCACCGTCCACGTCGTCCCCCGCCAGGACGACGAGTTCACCTGCTCCCAGTGCTTCCTGGTGCACCACTCCTCGCAGTTGGCGTACACGGACGCCGCCGGGCAGCCGGTGTGCACCGAGTGCGCGGGCTGAGGGGCGCCATGTTCGGACGGAAGAAGCGCCACGCCGACCAGCAGGAGGCCCCCCAGGCCCCCGCCCTGCCCACCCTGGAGGACGACGACCCGATCTGGGAGCAGCCCGGACCGCGCAACGCGGGGGAGGTGGACACCTCCGACGGGTACGTCGACATGGGCTCCATCCTCTTCCCCGCGGTCCCCGGGATGCAGCTGCGCACCCAGCTCGCCGACGACGGCTCCACGGTCCTGCAGATCCTGGTGGTGCTGGGCAACTCCGGAGTCCAGATGAGCGTCGCCGCGGCGCCCCGCTCGGGGGGCGTGTGGGACGAGGTCCGCGAGGAGATCCGCTCCGGCTTCGCCTCCCAGGGGGCCTCCGTAACGGACGTCGAGTCGCGCTACGGCGACGAGCTGCTGGTCGACATGCCCATGCGGATGCCCGACGGCCGCTCGGGGACCTCCCGGATGCGGATCATCGGCCGCGAGGGGGACCGCTGGTTCGCGCGCATCGACGTCCTCGGCCCCGCGGCGGCGTCGCCCGAGGCGGGCGCTCACATCGAGAAGGTCATCGACCGGATCGTCGTGCGCCGCGACAAGCACCCGCGCACGCGCCTGGAGCTGCTGCCCCTGCACGTGCCCGGCGGAGCGGCCGGGGTCAAACGTGCCTGAGCGGAACCGGCGGGGACCCGTGCAGTGGTTGCGCGCACTGCTCGACACCGACCAGCGCCAGATCGACGAGGCCGACGACGAGGCCCGCTCGCGCCGGGCCAGGGGCGTCGAGCCCATCGCGGGCGTCACCGACCGCGAGCGGGCGCGCCTGTTCGGCACCGTGCTGTCCATGACGTACCCGCCGGCCTCGGGCCCCCAGGTCCTGGCGGCCCGGCTCTACGACGGCACCGCCTCCATCGAGCTCAGGTGGCCCGGCCGCTCCGAGATACCGGGCCTGCACGTGGGCGCGCACATCGAGGCCGAGGGCACCGTGGGCAAGCAGGGCGGCGCCGCCGTCATCATCAACCCCCTGTACCGCGTCATCTCGATGGAGGCATGATGGGGGAACGCCCCGCGCCAGAACCGGCGCGCGCGTCGGCGCCCGGGTCAGCGGCCGAGCCGGGGCCCGCGACTGCGCGCGCGGCCGCGCCCGCGTGGATCCAGCAGGCCACCGGCGACTCCTTCTCATGGTCGCAGGCCCTCGGCGGCCCCCGCGGCGTCGTCGAGTCGGTCGCGCCGGGGCTGGTCTTCGTCGTCGTCTACGCCCTCACCCGCTCCCTCGTGTGGACCCTGGCCGCGGCGCTCGGCGTCGCGCTGGTGGCGTGCGCCGCCCGCCTGCTGGCCAGGCAGCCCCTCACCCAGGCCGCCTCGGGCGTCCTGGGCGTCGGCATCGGCGTCCTCGTCGCGTCGCTTTCGGGCAGGGCGGAGGACTACTTCGTGTGGGGGATCGCCACGAACGCCGTCAGCGCCCTTGCCCTGGCCGTGTCCCTCGTCGTGGGGCGGCCGCTGGTCGGCCTGGCGGTCGGCTTCCTCTACGGCGTCACAGGGCGGTGGCGCGAGCCCCGGATGCGCCCGCTCGCGCGGCGGTGCGCCGCCCTGACGTGGCTGTGGTTCGGCGTGTTCGCCCTCCGCGTGGCCGCGCAGGCGCCGCTGTGGGCTCTGGGACTGGTGGCGCCCCTGGGCATTGTGAAGATCGTCCTCGGCCTGCCGCTGTTCGCGGTGGCCGGGTGGGCGACCTGGATGGGGCTGCGCCCCCACGCCGCGTCGCTGCGCGCCAGCGGCGGCCAGCCGGACGGGCAGTAGGCGCCCGCCTCCCCGCTCCCCGGGGGCCGCCAACGGCGCGCCTATGGCCGCGGCACGACCCCGTCCACCGCCCGCAGACGGCAACGGCGCCCGCTCCCACGGCGCGCGATGGGCGGCCAGTCGGCCGGTCCTCCGCCGCCCTGGGGGCCGCTCAGTCCTGGGGCGGCTGCGCGGGCTCGGGGTTGACCATGCGCCGCAGCTCCGCAGTGGCGTCCGAGTCGGCGTCGGGGATCAGGACGAGCAGCTCGTCGCCCGCCTCGAACACGTCGTCGGAGGACGGCGTCAGTGGGCGCCCGTCGCGCAGTAGGGCGGCGAGCACCGTGTTCGCGGGAAGGAGGACCGAGGTCACCCGGCGCGCCACCACGGGGGAGTCCTGGGGGAGGATGATGGCGTGCATCGACACCTCGGCGGTGTTGAAGGAGAAGAGCCGCACGGGGATGCCCACGGACACGGCCTCCTCCACCAGCGACGTCATGATCCGCGGAGTGGACACCGACACGTCCACGCCCCACGACTGGTCGAAGAGCCACTCGTTCTTCGGGTTGTTGAGGCGGGCCACCACCCGGGGGACCGCGAACTCCGTTTTCGCCAGCAGGGAGATCACCAGGTTGGCCTTGTCATCCCCGGTGGCCGCCACCATGACGTCCGCGTCCAGGATCCCCGCGTCACGGAGCGCGTCGGGCGAGCACGCGTCGGCCAGCACCCAGTCCGCGTCGGCCACCGACGCGATCCGCAGTTTCTCGGGGTGGTGGTCGATGAGAGTGATCTCATGGCCGTGCTCCAGCAGTTCCAGGGCGACTGACCGGCCAACCGATCCCGCGCCCGCGATGACGATCTTCATGGGCTCAGTCCTCCAAACGGGGCGGGTTCGACATGAGGTCGCGCAGGCGCGTCGTGTCCGTGCCCGAGATCGCGAAGTACAACTGGTCGTGCTCCTGGACGACGAGGTCGCCGCTGGCCGGCTGCACCGCCCCCAACCGCGACGTGAAGGCGATGCGGCAGCCCGTGAGCTCCTCGACTGTGGGGAACGCCACGCCGTACCACGCGGGCGTGGGCGTTGCGTTGATGAGCGCCACCGACCCCGTGGGGTGCACCCACGTGAGGGAGGCGTCGGGGGGCAGCACCCTGCGCAGGACCGACTCGGCGGTGCGCTGCACCGACGCGACCGTGGGGATGCCGAGCCGCTCGTAGAGGTAGGCCCGCGTGGGGTCGTAGATGCGCGCCACGACGTGCTCGACGTCGAAGACCTCGCGGGCGATGCGGGCGGCGATGATGTTCGAGTTGTCGCCGCTGGAGACGGCGGCGAAGGCGTAGGCGTCCCTGATGCCCGCCTGGCGCATCGCGGCGCGGTCCATGCCCACGCCCGTCACGCGGCGGCCGGAGAAATCGGAGGGCAGGCGGTTGAACGCCTTGGAGTCCACGTCGATGACGGACACGGAGTGCCCCATCGAGTCCAGGGTGGTCGCCAGGCGCGCTCCCACGCGCCCGCACCCCATAATCACAAAATGCACATCCCCAAACCTACTCCCGCATCGCGCGCCGTCCAAGCGCACGGGGAGGGCGCGTGACCGGCGCCCGTGCGCCCGCCTCCCGTCGGGCGCCGTCCGAGCGCGGGGAGGGGCCGCCTCGTCGGCGCGGCTGCGAGGGAGTACGCTTGCCAGCGTGTTGCACAACCTGTTGAGCCGCGCCAAACGCGTCCTCATCGGACGCCCGATGCGAACCGACGCGATGGGCCACCAGCTGCTGCCCAAGCGCATCGCCCTGCCGGTCTTCGCCTCCGACGCGCTCAGTTCGGTCGCCTACGCGCCCGACGAGATCCTGCTTACCCTCGCCCTGTCCGGTTCCCTGGCGGCCCTCCAGTCCATCTGGGTCGGGGTCCTGGTCGCCCTGGTGCTCGCCGTGGTCGTCCTGTCGTACCGGCAGACCGTCCACGCCTACCCCTCCGGCGGCGGCGACTACGAGGTCGTCACCACCAACCTGGGGCGCACATGGGGCCTCGTGGTCGCCTCCGCGCTGCTGGTCGACTACATCCTCACAGTCGCGGTCTCCATCTCCTCCGGAGCCGCCTACATCACCACGGCGATCCCCGCCCTCGACGGGCACCAGGTCACCGTCGCCGTCGTCCTCGTGGTGGTCCTGGCGACACTCAACCTGCGCGGCACGAAGGAAGCGGGCGGCGCCTTCGCGGTGCCCACCTACCTGTACATGGCCGCCATCGGCCTCATGGTGGCCGCCGGATTCGCCCAGTGGGCCACCGGCCACCTGGGGCAGGCCCCCACGGCCGGCTACGAGCTCGTCACCGCCCCCGGGCACGCGGACGGCATCGTGGGCCTGGGCGGGGTGTTCCTGCTCATGCGCGCCTTCTCATCGGGGTGCGCCGCGCTGACGGGCGTCGAGGCGATCTCCAACGGCGTCCCCGTCTTCCGGCGCCCCAAGTCGAAGAACGCGGCCACCACGCTGGCCATGCTGGGCTCCATCGCCGCCGCCATGATGCTCTCCATCCTGCTGCTCGCGCGCGCCACCGGAGTGAAGATCGTCGACGACCCCGCCCTCCAACTCGCCCAGGGCGGAGCCCCCGTGCCCGAGGGCACGCCCGTCGCCCCCGCCATCTCCCAGATCGCCTCCGCCGTCTTCGGCCCCGGCTCCGCCCTGTTCCTGCTGGTCACAGTGGTCACCGGGTTCATCCTGGTCCTGGCGGCCAACACAGCCTTCAACGGCTTCCCGACCCTGGCCTCCGTGCTCTCGCGCGACTCCTTCCTGCCCCACCAGATGGTGCGCAGGGGCGACCGCCTGTCCTACTCGAACGGGATCGCCCTGCTGTCGGTCGCCGCCTGCGTGCTGATCATCGGTTTCGAAGCGCAGACCACGCGCCTCATCCAGCTCTACGTGGTCGGCGTCTTCATCTCCTTCACCCTGTCGCAGCTGGGGATGATCCGCCACTGGAACGCCCAGCTGCGCAAGCGCCAGAGCGGGTCGGAGCGCGGGAAGGTCCTGCGCTCGCGGGCCGTCAACGTCGTCGGCTTCATGATGACCGGCCTGGTGCTGGCGATCGTGCTGGTCACCAAGTTCGCGCACGGCGCGTGGATCACCCTGCTCATGATCGCCGCCGTCCTGGCCTTCCAACTCACCATCAACCACCACTACACGACGGTGCGGCGACAGCTGCGCGTCGATGACTGGGGCGCCAAGCGGACCCTGCCCACCCGGGTTCGGGCCATCGTCCTCATCTCCTCCCTGTCCAGGCCCGCGATGCGCGCCGTCGCCGTCGCCCGCGCCTCGAACCCCACCTCGCTGGAGCTCGTCTCCGTCGTCGAGGGCGAGGAGCAGGGGGAGACGATCCGGCGCCAATGGCACGAGTCCGAGCTGCCCGTCCCCCTGACCCTGCTGTCCGCGCCCTACCGCGACATCCACTCGGTGATCCTCCAGTACGTGCGCTCCAGGCGCCAGGCCAACCCCTCTGAGATGCTCGTCGTCTACATGCCGCAGTTCCTGGTGAGCCACTTCTGGGAGAACTTCGTCCACAACCAGAGCGCCCTGCGCCTGCGCCGCTCCCTGCTGAACGTGCCCGGCGTCGTCATCACCATGGTCCCGTGGAAACTGGGGGAGGACGAGGCGGTCGAGGGGCGCCGCGCCATCAACGACCCCTTCCAGCGGGACTGACACCGGGGGCGGGGCGCGCCAGCACTGGCGCCCGCGGCTGACGGCGGAAGCGCGGCGCGACCGAACCCCGGCGCGGGACGCGCCGGGAGTGCGCGGGCGGTAGCATGGGACGCGCCCATCCCCGCAGCCAGAAGGACCGATCATGCCCACGCGAGCCCGACGCCGACCCTCCCCGCAGCGCCGAGCGAGGGCGAGGGCCGCCCGCGAGGGCGTGGGGGAGGTCCTGGAACTGCGGATCGGGGAGCCCGCCCACGGCGGGGCCTGCGTGGCCCGCGACGCCTCGGGGCGCGTCGTGTTCGTGCGCCACACCCTGCCCGGGGAGCGCGTCCGCGCCCGCGTGACCAGCGTCCGCAACACCCTGGCCTGGGCCGACGCCATCGAGATCCTCGACGCCAGCGCCGACCGCGTCAGCCCCGTGTGGCCCCAGGCCGGCCCGTCGGGCGTGGGCGGCGGCGAGCTCTCCCACGTGGCGCCCCCCGCCCAACGCCGGTGGAAGGAGCACGTCATCGCCGGGCAGATCCGCCGGGTCGGCGGCGAGGCGCTGGCCGAGGCGGTCGACGCCATCGGGGGCGTCCGCGTCGCCCCCGCCCCCGGAGACAGGGAGCCGGGCGACCGGCTGGCCCACAGGCGCAACCGCATCGAATTCGTCATCGGGACCGACGGGGCGCCCGGCATGCACGTCTACCGCGGCAAACGCCTCATCCCCCTCGACTCCATGCCCCTGGCCGCGCCCGCCATCGCCGGCCTGGGGCTCTTCGACGGCGATTCGCCGTGGAAGCGGGTGTGGGCCCCGGGGGAACGCGTCCGCGCCCTATCGCCCACCCCCGGCTCCGCCTACGTGGTGTGCGCCTCCGGGGTCTACGGCGCCGACGCCCGCAGGACCGGCTCCACAGCCCTGGCGTGGCCCGTGGAGATCGGCGGCGAGGAGCACGTCTACGGGGTGCGCCCCACCGGGTTCTGGCAGACCCACGTGCGCGGCGCCCAAGTGCTCGCCGAAGAGGTCCTGGACGCCGCGCGGGCGGAAACCGGCGGCGCGGTCCTCGAGCTCTACTCGGGGGCGGGCCTGTTCACCGTGCCCCTGGCCCGGGCGGTCGGGGAGGGCGGGCGCCTGGCGAGCCTGGAGGGCGACGAGGGAGCGGTGGCCGACGCCGCCGACAACCTGGCGCCCTTCCCGTGGGCGCAGACCTTCATCGGGGGGATCGACGCCCAAGGGGTCGCGGAACTGGCGGGGGGACTGGGCCGCGCGCCCGACGTGGTCGTCGCCGACCCGCCGCGCGCAGGAGCGGGGCGGCAGGTGTGCGAGGCCATGGCGGCGCTGGGAGCCCCCCGCCTCGTCCTCGTGTCCTGCGACCCCGCCGCAGGCGCCCGCGACCTGCGCGCGCTCGCCGGAGCGGGCTACCGGTTGGAGTCGCTGCGGGCGTGGGACTTGTTCCCCCACACCCACCACGTCGAAATGGTGGCGGCCCTCACCCGCGCTTAGGGCGTCGGCGCGGGTGGCGCTCCTGGAAGCGCGAACCCCACGACGACTGCTCCCGCGCCTCGATGGCGCGCCTCTGGTCCCGGTACATCCGGTCCACCAGGTCGCGCTCCGACACCCATCCGATAACCCTGCGGTCGCGGTTGAGAACGGGCAGGGCCTGCAAGCCCGAGGCGCGCAGGGCTTCGAGCACCCGGGACGGAGACGCCAGGGAGTCCACCGACACGTCCACCAGTTCCAGGTCCCCCAGGGCGACCGGGGAGCGGCCGTCCGATTGGTGGCGCTCCGCGAGCCCCAGCGACGTCACGAGGCCCACGAACGCGCCGCCGCGGACCACGGGCAGCACGGACTCGCGGGTGCGCCGCAGCGCGGCCACCGCCTCGTCGATGCCCGCCGATGCGTGCAGCAGCTCCGGGACGGGGGCCATCCACGCCACCACCGGCTTCGTGCCGAGCAAAGTGCCCTCGACCGGGTCGTCCAGCACATCGCCCCTGCGGCGCAGCTTCTCCGTGTAGATCGTCGACCGGGTCAGGAAACGGGAGGCGCCCGTTGCGATCACCACCGCCAGCATCATCGGCAGGATCAGCGAGAACTGCGCCGTCATCTCCACGATGATGAGCACCGCCGTCATAGGGGCCCGGGCCGCACCCGCGAAAGCCGCGCCCATCCCGATGACCGCGAACACCCCCGCGCCCGAGGAAGCCAGCGGGGCGACCACCTGCCCGAAGGCCGCGCCCGCCATCGCCCCGATGAACAGCGTGGGCGCGAAGACCCCGCCCGAACCGCCCACGCCGATCGTGAACGACGTGAAAACGGCGCGCCCCACCATCAGGGCGAGCAGGAACGCGACCGTGTACTCGCCGCCGATCGCCCGCTCCTCCAGCGGGTAGCCCGAACCGAACATGTACGGGAACGCCACCAGCCCCCCGCCCAGCACCAGGCCGAGCACGCCCGGGCGCGACCACTGCGGCAGCCGCGTGAGCGCCCAGAACGCGTCGATGACGTCCTCCAGCCAGTACAGCAGTTTCGAGAAGCCCAGGCCCGCCAGCCCCGCGACAAGGCCCACCAGCGCCACCCACCCGATGTCCGCCAGCGACGTGAAGGACAACGCCTGCCCGACCGAGACCACCACCTCGTCCCCCTGGAACGCGCGGGCCACCACCGACGAGGCGACGGCCGCGATCACCACGAAACCGAAGGCCTCCGCCGTGAACTGTGTGAGGATGACCTCGAGCGCGAACACCGCTCCGGCCAAGGGCGCGTGGAAGGTTGCGGCGATCCCCGCCCCCGAGCCGCACGCCGCCAGCAGTACCACGCGGGCCGTCGGCATCCTCAGCGCCGAGGCGATCGACGAGCCCAGCGCCGCGCCGACCTGGACGATCGGCCCCTCGCGCCCCGCCGAGCCGCCCGACCCGATGGTGAGCGCCGAGGCCACCAGCTTCACGACGGCGACCCGTCCGGGGATCGCCCCGCCCTTGCGCCGCACCGCGAGCATCACCTCAGGGATCCCGTGCCCCTTCGCCGATGGCGCGAAACGCGCGATCAGGGGGCCGTAGACCAGCCCCGCCACCGCGGGGGACACCAGGAGGAACACCCACGGGGCCCACCCCCAGGCGCCGTGCGCCGCCCCGATGTGCTCCGTGTACTCCGGGTACCCCGTGGCCAGGCGGCCCGTCAAGGAGATCAACGCGTTGAACAGCACCGCTGCCCCGCCCACCACCGCGCCCACGGCCGCGGCGACGAGGCCGAGCAGGGAGCGGTGCTCCCCCAGCGCCCGCAGCGGACGGGAGGGGGAGCCCCCGCCCGGCGCGGGCCCGGCGGCGCGTCGGCGCCCGCTCACAGGTTCGCGATCTCCACGTGAATCGGGGAGGACTGCGCGATCCCCCACACAGTGCGGTAGAACGCCAGCTCCGTCTGCCACGCGTCCTTGATGTGCGCAGCGGAGCGGAAACCGTGGCCCTCGCCCTCGTAGATCCTCATGGCCACCGCGTTGCCCCGCTCGCGCAGCGCCTCGTACATGGCGTGCGCCTGCGACGGCGGGACCACGTGGTCGTCAGCGCCCTGCAGGATCAGCAGGGGAGCCGTGATCCGGTCGATGTGGTTGATGGGGGAGCGCTCGGCCCACACCGGGTCGGCCGGGTCCGAGGAGCCGAGCAAGTGGGTGGGGTAGCTGGACTCGAACTTGTGTGCCACCTCGTTCAGTTTCCTCAGATCCGTGATACCGGAGAACGAGGCGCCCGCCGTGAACACGTCCGACGCGGCCAGCGCCGACAAAGCCGTGAAGCCCCCCGCGCTGGCGCCACGGATCGCCACGCGCCCCGGATCCACCAGGCCGAGCCCGATGAGGTAGCGGGCGCCGTCCACGCAGTCCTGCACGTCCATGACGCCCCAGTTCCCGCTGAGGCGCTCCCGGTAGGCGCGGCCGAAGCCGGTGGATCCCCGGTAGTTGACGTCGAGGACGGCGAAGCCGCGGCTCGTCCAGTACTGGAAGGGGATCGACAGCCCGGGGCGCGCCGATGAGGTCGGGCCCCCGTGGACATTGACGATCAGCGGGGGCAGCTCGCCCTCGGGAGCCGTGTAGTCCGGGTTGACCGGCGGGTAGTAGAAGCCGTGGGCGCGCTCGCCGTCAGCGGTTCCCCACGAGATCACCTGCGCGGCGGAGACGAGCTCGGCGGGCACCTGGGCCTCGGAGGAGGGGCGTATCACCTGGGTCCTGCCGTCCTTGACCTCCACGATGGCGGGCGTGTGGGTGGCCGAGTCCGCCAGGAAGACCACGCGCCCGTCGGCGGAGGCGACGTTGCCGATGGGCCACCACCCCGTCGCCCACTCCTCCGCGAGGCCGTTGTCGATGCGGACCGTGCCGATGTGCCAGGTCAGGTCCTCGGCCCACGAGCACACCAGGAAGTCGTTGTCGAAGTTGTCGAAGGAGTGCAGGCCCAGGCTCCAGTGCGGGTGGGAGAACGCCCTGCGCCCCGGGTGCAGGGCCCGGGTGCGCAAGCGCCCCGTCCACGCGTCCGGGTCCTCGCCCTCGACCCACGCGAACCCCTGGGTGCGGTAGAGGTTCGCCCACCCGGACGAGTCGTCCACGTGGATGAGGTCGCCGTCACGGGTCCAGCGGGGTTCGTAGACGCACACGCCGGGGGAGTCCACCAGGACGCGCGAGGCGCCCAGGGTCCCCTCGAACCCGATGCTGGCCACGTGCAGGCGCGAACGGGTCCACGGCATCTCGGGGTGGTCCCATGTGATCCACGCCAGCTTCGTCCCGTCGGGCGACACGGCCGGGGCCTCGACGAAATCCGTGCCCGAGAACACGGGGATGATATTGGCGTCGTTGCGGGCCGCCGAGCCGTCCAGGGGGATCGCGACCAGCGAGTTCACGGGCTCGCCCTCGCCCCGGTGGTCCTCGGCCACGGCGTAGACGAGGCCGCGCACGTCCGCGATCCAGAAGTCCCCGTAACGCACCTTCGACAGGGTCGTCAGCGGCTGGATCCCCGAGCGCGGGTTGTTCACGTCGAAGCGGTAGACGCGCCCGTCGGCCCCGTCGGAGAACACGATGACGCCGTCGTGCACCGCGTACGCCTTCCCCCCGTACTCGTGGACGCGGGTGCGGATATCGGGCAGGCGGGCGCCGTCGATCAGTGGCAGCACCTCGGTGGTCTCCCCGGACGCCCGATGGCGCAGCAGCGTCGACCGCCCGTTCTCCTTGGGGTGCCCCTCGACCCAGTAGGTGTCGGGCCCGTCGACGCGGACCTGGGAAAGGGTCACGGACCTGGCCGTGAAAGAGTCCCCGGTGATCGGCGACTTCCACAACCCGTAGGGCGCCTGCGTGGGTGACATCGTTGCCTCCTGAGGAATGAGGGCGGACATACCAACGCACACCATCCTAGTGCCCCCCACAGTCACTTGTGCGCGGCTGTCCGTTAGACTTGGGTTATGCCACGAACTGCCCCTCGTCCCGCGCTGCTGGCATCCATCAACGGGCCCCAGGATCTGCGCGGACTCTCCGAGAGAGAACTCATCGAATTGGCGGCGCAGATCCGCGAGTTCCTCATCGAGAACGTGTCGAGGACCGGCGGGCACCTCGGTCCCAACCTCGGCGTCGTCGAGCTCACGATAGGGATCCACCGGGTGTTCCGCTCCCCGGTGGACACGATCGTGTTCGACACCGGCCACCAGTGCTACGTCCACAAGCTGCTCACCGGGCGCCACGACTTCACGGGCCTGCGGGCCGAGGGCGGGCTGTCGGGCTACCCCAGCCGCGCCGAGTCGCCCCACGACGTCGTCGAGTCGTCCCACGCCTCGTCGTCCCTTGCGTGGGCGGACGGGATCTCCTGGGAGAAGCACCGGCGCGGCGACCGCTCGTGGACCGTGGCGGTGATCGGCGACGGCGCGCTCACCGGCGGCATGGCGTGGGAGGCCCTCAACTCCATCTCCGCCTCCCCCGACCGCCGGGTCATGGTGGTCGTCAACGACAACGGCCGCTCCTACGCGCCCACCATCGGGGGCCTCGCCCGCCACCTCGACGCCTTGCGCACCTCCCAGGGGTACGAGAGGGCGCTCGCATGGGGCAAGCAGCAGCTCCTGCGCGGCGGCGGGCCGGGGCGCGTCGCCTACGACGCCCTCCACGGCCTCAAGTCCGGCATCAAGGACGCCCTCATCCCGCAGGCGATGTTCGAGGACCTGGGGCTCAAGTACCTGGGCCCCGTCGACGGGCACTCCGTTTCGGCCGTTGAGGAGGCCCTCGCCCGGGGCGCCTCGTTGGACGCGCCGGTCCTGGTCCACGTCATCACCCAGAAGGGCAGGGGCTACGTCCCGGCCGAGGAGGACATCGCCGACCGTTTCCACGCGGTCGGCCCGATCCACCCCGAGACGGGGCTGCCGGTGGCGCCCGCGCGATTCGGGTGGACCAGCGTGTTCGCCGACGAGATCGTCCGCATCGCCCGGGAGCGCGACGACGTCGTCGGCGTGACGGCGGCCATGATGCGGCCAGTGGGCCTCGGCCCGCTGCACGAGGCGTTCCCCGGGCGCGTCATCGACGTCGGGATCGCGGAGCAGGAGGCGGCAGCCTGCGCGGCGGGGATGGCGTACGAGGGCGCCCACCCCGTCGTCGCCCTGTACGCCACCTTCCTCAACCGCGCCTTCGACCAGGTCCTCATGGACGTCGCCCTGCACCGCGCCCCCGTCACCTTCGTGCTCGACCGGGCGGGCGTCACCGGCGCCGACGGACCCTCCCACAACGGCGTGTGGGACATCGCGATGTGCCAGATGGTCCCCGGGCTGCGCATGGCCGCCCCCCGTGACGAGGACACTCTGCGCGAGGAGCTGCGCGAGGCCGTGGGCACCGACGACGCCCCCACGGTGGTGCGCTACCGGAAGGGGCAGCTGCCCGCCCCCATGCCCGCCCTGCGCCGGAGCGGCCCAGTGGACGTCCTCTTCGACGAGGCGGGGGCCAGCACTGTGCTCATCGTCGCCACCGGCGCCACCGTGCCCGACGCCCTGCGGGCGGCGCGCGCCCTGGCGGCCGATGGGGTGGGCGCGCGCGTGGTCGACCCCCGGTGGATCATCCCGGTCCCCGGCGAGCTGGCCGGACTCGCCCAGGGTGCGGACGCCGTCGTGAGCGTCGAGGACGGGGGGCTCAACGGCGGGTTCGGATGGGCGCTGCGCGATGCGCTGGCGCCGACGCCGGTGGTCTGCCTGGGCGTGCCCAAGGAGTTCCCGGCCCACGGCGACCGCGACGATATGATCGCCCGGTTCGGCTACGACGCCGCCGGAATCGAACGGGCCGCGCGCGTGGCGCTCGGCCGTTTGGCGCCCCAGAAGGCCGGGGTCTAGGGCTCCGACGTCCGCTCATCCCTTTGGGCCGCACACAAGGGAGGGGATTAGGAAACAGGGCGCCGCGCACAAGGGCTTGATCCCGCCCTTGTGTGCGCCCCGTGTTCCGTAAACCAGGGTCCTTGTGTGCGCGCCCCGGGGGGAATCGGCCCCGGGCCCTGCCCTGGTCCGAGTGCCTGCGCGCCCCGGGCGCGAACACGGACGCGCGTTGTCGGCCCGGGCGCGAGCTCGAGCGCACGTTGTCGATACGGACGCGCGTTGTCGGCACCGCGAGGGGGTTGTTCGCAACGTGAAGGGATTGTCGGCACCGCGAGGGGGATATAACGCGCGTCGGTGTCGATATCCCATGCAGAGTGTCAACAACGCGCGTCGGTTAGCGGCTTCCGTGCCGTCAACGGCCGTCGGGGCGGGCGGCGCCCACCCGGTCGGCTTGCAAAGGCGCGCCCGTTGCCCACCCGGCCCTTTTGAAGAGGCGCGCCCTAGAGGCCGAGGGCCGCACGCACGGGCGCGGCGGTCAGCTCGATCTGCCAGGGCCGGGCCCCGTAATCCGACATCCGTTCCCCGACCCCGTCCGCGCCCGCCCGGCCCAGCGGCGCCCACGCGATGTACCGCTGCACGCGCGGTGCGAGCACCACCTCGGGGTCGAGGTCCAGTGCGGAGGCGACACCCGCCACGGCGAGGCGGATCTGCCCGAGCCGGGCCGCCGCCTCCTCGTCCACTCGTTTGAGCGTGCGCGCGTCGGGGAGCTCGCCGGGCGCTGGACGGCGGTGCCGCCTGGGCAGGCGCGCCTCGTCCATGGTCCGTGCCCGCGTCAGCGCCCGCATCCACTGGTCGGTGTACTGGCGGGCCACCGGCGAGCGGAACTCTCCGATCGACAGCAGCGCCCGTCGGTTGGCCGGGGGCCGGGAGGCCGCGCGGATCAGCGCGGAGTTGCGCACGAGGCGCCCGGGGGAGAGGTCCAGATCCCGGGCGATGCCCTCGCGGGCCGACCACAGCTCGCGCAGGTAGGCGAGCTGGCGGGGGGTCTTGAGCGCTCCGGCGCCCTTCACCGAGCGCCACCGCTCCGGGTCGGGCCGTGGGTCCGGGACGGACAGGGCGTGGGCGAACTCCTGGGTGGCCCACTCCCAGCGGCCGAGGTCGTGCAAACGGGTCGACAGGCGCCTGTAGAGCTCTGTGAGCAGCTCGACGTCCAGCGCGGCGTAGCGGAGCCAGTCCTTGGGCAGGGGGCGCACCGACCAGTCGGCGGCCTGGTGGTCCTTGACCAGCGCCAGTCCCAGCACGGACTCGGCCACCGACGCGAGCCCGAAGCGGCGCATGCCCACCAGGCGGGCCGCGATCTCCGTGTCGAACAGCTCCGGGCACCGCAGCCCCACGGCCCGCAGGTTGGGCAGGTCCTGGGAGCAGTCGTGCAGCAGCCACGTGGACCCCACTCCGTCGTTCAACGGGGACAGGTCGGGCAGGGCGTGGGAGTCGATGAGGAAGGAGCCCACGTCCTCGCGCCTGATCTGCACCAGGTAGGGGTCGGAGCCGTAGCGGAAGCCGAGGGCGCGCTCGACGTCGAGGGCGACCGGCGCGGAGCCCGAGCGCAGGCGCGAGGCGGCGCGCTCGAGGTCCGCGGGCGTGTCCACCACGGCGGGGACGCCTCCGCGCGGCTGCGCGATCAGGACGGGGTCCTCCGTGTCGCCCTGGGGCAGACCGCCGCGATTAGCCACCAGCACGTCAGATCCCCTCGAGGAACAGACTGGGGACCACGCCCGCGGTGCGCCGGATCAGGGCGGCCCATCCCACCATGTGCTCGCCGATGAACTGCGTGTTCGGGGACCAGGACGCACGGATCTCGACGAAAAGGTTCGACCCGCGCAGCACGAGGCCGCCGAATGCCTCCGACAGTTCGCGCGTGACCGTGCCCGTCAGGTCGTGGTAGCCGGCCCCGGCGTCGTCCAAGCAGTCCTGCGTCCACCCCCAGAGGGCCTCGGCGAGCAACGGGTCGGCCCCCATCTCGGGGTCGATCTGGGCCCGCAGTTGGGCGACCAGGCGGAAGGTGCTGTTCCAGCCGACCTGGCCGTCGGGGTCGTGCAGGACGACGAGGCGTCCATTGCCCAGGGGCTGTCCGACGTCGTCCTCGTCAATGGTCCGCATCGCCACGGCCGCCGTGAACGGCGCCAGGCGGCTGGGCGGGGCCACTTCCTCGAGGAGGATGCGCGGAAGGCCCGGGGCCTCGCGCAGGGACAGCAGTGCCTGGACGAACTCGTCAGGCGCCACGATCTCATTCACGTCAGAAACACTACGCATGCCGATAGGCAAACCCCCGCAGGCACGCCGGGACCCGCGGCCGTGTTCTACAGGCCACGCGGATTGCGCAAGATGAAGGCCGTGCGCGGGCCCACGGTGACGGTGTCGCCCGAGTGGAACTCGCTCGAATCGTCGTCGCCCCCGGTGTCGATCGCGGTGTGCCACAGTTGTCCGTACTTGGTGTCGGGGAGTGTGAAGTCGATGGACTCGGGGGCGGCGTTGAGCAGCAGCAGGAAGTCGTCGTCCTTGATGCGGCGCCCGTTGGCGTCAGGCTCGCCGATGGCGTCGCCGTTGTAGAACACCATCGTCGCGCGGGCCCACGGCTGGGACCACTCCTCCTCCTTCATATGCGTTCCCGAGGGCGTGAACCACTCGATCTCGCCCAGGTCGGACTCGCCGCCGCGCACGGCCGGGCCGTTGAGGAAGCGCCTGCGGCGCATGACGGGGTGGTCGCGGCGCAGATGGATGAGCTTGCTGGTGAACTCCAGGAGGGCCTGCTGCTCGTCGTCCAGGTCCCAGTCGATCCACGACAGCTCGTTGTCCTGGCAGTACGTGTTGTTGTTGCCCTGCTGCGTGCGGCCGAGTTCGTCGCCGTGGGCGATCATCGGCACGCCCTGGGAGAAGATCAGCGTCGTGAGGAAGTTGCGCTGCTGGCGGCGGCGCAGGCTCAGGATCTCCTCGTCGTCGGTGGGCCCCTCGGCCCCGCAGTTCCACGAGCGGTTGTCGTTGGCCCCGTCGGCGCCTCCCTCCAGGTTCGCCTCGTTGTGCTTCGTGTTGTAGGACACCAGGTCCGCAAGTGTGAAGCCGTCGTGGGCGATGACGAAGTTGATGGACGCCCTGGGCTTGCGGCCCGTGGACTCGTACAGGTCCGAGGAGCCCGCCAGGCGGGAGGCGAAGTCCGGCAGTGAGGAGAACTCGCCCCGCCAGAAGTCGCGGACGGTGTCGCGGTAGCGCCCGTTCCACTCCGACCACAGCGGGGGGAACCCGCCGACCTGGTAGCCGTCGGCGCCCACGTCCCACGGCTCGGCGATGAGCTTGACCTGGGAGACGACGGGGTCCTGGTGGATGAGGTCGAAGAAGGCGGAGAGGCGGTCCACCTCGGCGAACTGGCGGGCGAGGGTGGAGGCGAGGTCGAAGCGGAACCCGTCCACGTGCATCTCGCTCACCCAGTAGCGCAGGGAGTCCATGATCAGCTGCAGCACCTGGGGCGAGCTCATGAGCAGCGAGTTGCCCGTGCCCGTCGTGTCGAAGTAGTGGCGGCGGTCCCCGTCGACGAGGCGGTAGTAGGCGGCGTTGTCGATGCCGCGCAGCGACAGGGTGGGGCCCATGTGGTTGCCCTCGGCCGTGTGGTTGTACACCACGTCGAGGATGACCTCGATGTCGGCGGCGTGCAGGGCCTTGACCATCGCCTTGAACTCCGCGACCTGGGCGCCGGGCTCGCGGGAGGAGCAGTAGGCGTTGTGGGGGGCGAAGTATCCGATGGTGTTGTAGCCCCAGTAGTTCGACAGCCCTTTGGCCTGCAGCGTCGTGTCGTTGGTGTACTGGTGGATGGGCATGAGCTCCACGGCGGTCACGCCCAGCTTCTTCAAGTGCGCGATGATGGCCGGGTGGGCCATGCCCGCGTAGGTGCCGCGGATCTCGGCGGGCACCTCGGGGTGGGTCATCGTCATGCCCTTGACGTGCGCCTCGTAGATGATGGTCTCCGAGTAGTCGTGCCCGGGCCGGTGGTCGCCGCCCCAGTCGAAGAAGGGGTTGACGACGACCGAGTGCATCGTCGCGCGGGCGGAGTCCTGCGGCTGCAGGAGCGCCGGGTTCTCGGGGTCGTAGGACAGCAGCGACGGGGAGTCCTTGAGCTGGCCGTCGATGGCCTTCGCGTAGGGGTCGAGCAGCAGCTTCGACACGTCGCACCGGTGGCCCAGGTCCGGGTCCCACGGGCCCTCGATGCGGTATCCGTAGCGCTGGCCGGCCCCGACGCGCGGCACGTACACGTGCCACACCCAGGCGTCGACCTCCGTCATGGGGATGGGGGTCTCGTTGAGGTCGTCGTCGAGCAGGCACAGCGTGACCGACGTGGCGACGGAGGAGAAGATCGCGAAGTTCGTTCCCGTTCCGTCGAAAGTAGCGCCGAGAGGGTATGGGTGGCCGGGGCGAGTGTTCATGTGGTCAAGATTGCCACGAAACGGACGGTGACCAGGGGAGAATGGAAGAATAATCGCCAAATCAACACCGTTGTGACTTGGATAACGCCACTTCGATTTCCGTTTCCGCAGTGGATGCTGTTAGGGTTTTACCCGTTCGTGAGGGCGCCTGGCGTCCGAACGGCGCGCGGATGTGGCTCAGTTGGTAGAGCATCACCTTGCCAAGGTGAGGGTCGCGGGTTCGAGTCCCGTCATCCGCTCGGGCGATTGGCGCAGCGGGAGCGCGCTTCCCTGACACGGAAGAGGTCACTGGTTCGATCCCAGTATCGCCCACGGTCATCCTGGTCTCCACTGGGAATGGCGGGGGGAACCCCGGCCGCACATGCGGTTCTTACGCGGATGTGGCTCAGTTGGTAGAGCATCACCTTGCCAAGGTGAGGGTCGCGGGTTCGAGTCCCGTCATCCGCTCGCAAACGGGAATCCATCCTTCTCGTGCGTAGCGCGGTGGGTTGGCCGAGAGGCGAGGCAGCGGCCTGCAAAGCCGTACACACGGGTTCGAGTCCCGTACCCACCTCGGGCGATTGGCGCAGGGGTAGCGCGCTTCCTTCACACGGAAGAGGTCACTGGTTCGATCCCAGTATCGCCCACCACGCAGGTCTTCGGCGTCGGCCCTCAAAGGGGTCGGCGCTTCGTCGTTTCCGCCCGCGGCCCAGGGTCGGCCTGGGGCAGCGCGCCGCGTGGGCGCCGACCACCCGGGGCGGGCGCCCTGCGCGGTCGGTCGTCGTCCAGGCGCGCCCATGGCCGTGCGCGCAGCGTCCGCGCGGCGGGCCCTCCCGGTAGGGCGTCGATCGACGGATCCACGAGGTGCGCACCGCGTCTGCGCGACCGGTCCGGCGCGGCGCTGCCGTTGGGGCGGTCGTCCAGCGCCGCGAGTGACCGCATGCTGAGCACCTCTATCCAGTAAATGGACAGGTCGTAACGTATCTCGTAGATCACTTAAATCTGAATCTGGGCATAAATTCCCCAGAATACCAGGGGTTTGTGCCCGCATCGAGGCGATTATCGGGTACCCACGTGCCCCGCGAGGGCGGGAAACCCTTGGTTTCCTACCGAATAAGAGAAGTTTGGCCTATGCTTGTTGCTGCTAGGCCTGAAATATGGCGGGAAGAGAACGACAGGAGTATGGAGAATGGCTACCTGGAGCTCCAGGCGCTGGGTCGCATTGGCCGCAGCGCTCGCAGTGTTCGCCACGATCATCGGATTGGGGCAAGTGGTCCTCGGGCAGCGCGCCGCCCACGCGGACGACACCTGTCCGGCGCCGGAGAAAGACATCACGAGCGCGGTTTCGGTCGACTACGACAACTCCGACCTGGTCGATGACCGCGGCAAGTCGGTGCGGACCTTCGTGAACTGGCAGACCGTCGGCGTGAAGATGCCGTGGTCGACCTCGGCGCCGGTCAAGGCGGGCGACTACTTCACCTACGACGCCACGGTCACGGACAAGGCGAACGGCGCCAAGCCCATCTCGCCCACGGCCGCGAAGAACTTCCCCGTCCAGTCCTCTGACGGCACGGTGGTCGGTTGCGGCACTTGGGGCACCGACGGCAAGGTCACAGTCGTGTTCACCAAGAGTGCGGAGCAGGCGGCCTCGTGGACGGGCACCGTCTCCAGCTGGGGCCAGATGCGCTACGACGGCGATTCCATCACCACCCCGACTTACCTGATCGGCGGCAAGAAGGAGATCAAGACCGAGCGCGTCGGCAGTCTCACGCCCCCCGGGAACGCGACCTCCTTCCGCAAGGACGGCTGGATGTCCATCCAGTACTCGCACAACGAGGACCAGGCCATCACCTACCGCCTGATCGTCCCGGGCGGTGAGTCCGGCGTGCGCGGGGCCACCATCGTCGACTCCGCGGTCGGCGGCAACTGGGACTTCACCTGCGACAAGGTCCAGTCCTTCGTTCCCACCCACTCCTACCTGGTCGATGGCACCGCCACCGGTGCCCAGATGGAGAAGGACACGACCGCCGGGGCCTTCGCCAAGGGCGTGGGCGTGACCTGCGAGGGCAGCAAGGTCACCCTCAAGCTCCCCGACATCCCCGCTGGCAAGTTCGGCGTCGTGATGCTGCCCGCCCACGTCGCGGGAGCCTCGGCGGACAATCCGCTGAGCGGCACCTTCGAGAACTCCGCGGTCCTGTCGGTCCCCGGCAAGGAGGACCAGAAGGCCACTAGGTTCATGCGCTACGGCGCCCTGGGCGACGCCGAGGCCCACCAGAAGTTCTCCGTCACCAAGAAGCTCGAGGGCACTGCCGACGCCTCCCTGGAGTACACCCTGAACATCACCGTGAGCAATGAGGCGGATCCGACCGTCGACCGCACGTACACGGCCACGCTCAAGGCGGGGGAGACCTTCACCAGCGCGGACTCGCTGCCCCTGGGCACCAAGGTCACCATCAAGGAGGGCGACCTGCCCGGGACTGTCACATGGGACACCGCGCGCTCCGGGATCTTCGAGGCCGCTGACGGCGTGACCCTGTCGGCTGACGCCCGCGAGGCCACCTTCACCCTCGCGCAGGACCGCGTCTTCTCCCTGGCCCTGGTGAACGCGACGACCCCCGCCCCCGGCGAGTCCACCACGCCGACCCCGCAGGAGTCGACCACCACGCCCGCCGCCACCGCGACGACGACCACCCCGGCCCCGGCCGCCCAGCCGAAGCCGAAGCTGGCGAACACCGGTGCGGGCACCATCGCCATTGGCGCGCTGGCGGGTCTGCTGGCGATCGCGGGAGTGGCCACCCTGGTGGCGCGCCGCCGCCAGAAGTGATCCGGGCGCCCCGGGCGCTGAACAACCGCTGAAGAGGCGGGCGGGGGACCCCCGCCCGCCTCTCGCGTGCCCGCTCCGGACGTTCAGTCGGCTCAGTCGGCGAGCAGGTGGACCCGCGCCTCCCATGGGCCCAGCGGTCCCTCGCCGTCGCCGTTGGACAGCACGAGGGGCGCTGCGGCGGGGACCACGCCGGGACGGGGCGCGATGGTCTGGGAGGAGAGGTTGACGACGACCACCAGGGCGGACTCCCCTTCAAGGCGGCGCTCGTAGGCGAAGACCCGTGCGTCCCCGGTGGCGGTGCGGTTGAACGAGCCCAGGGCGACGACGGGCAAGCGGTGGCGCAGTTCGGCCAGCGCCCGGTAGTAGGAGTAGATGGAATCGGGGTCGTCCACCTGCGCTTCCGCCGTGGCGCGGGCCTCCCCGGACGCCCAGGACCGTGAGAGCCCGATCCACGGAGTTCCGGTGGTGAAGCCGGCGTTGGGCGAGGTGTCCCACTGCATGGGGGTGCGGGCGTTATCCCGCGACATGCGCGCCAGGCCGGACAGGACGGTCCGCTCGTCGGTACCGGCGGCAAGGGCCCGCGCGTAGTGGTTGAGCGACTCGACGTCGCGGTACTGGTCGATCGAGGTGAAGCCCGCGTTCGTCATCCCCAGTTCCTGGCCCTGGTAGACGAAGGGGGTGCCCCGCTGCAACTGCAGCATCGTCGCCAGCGCGGTCGCCGAGGCGCGCCAGTGCTCCGGATCCCCGAATCGGGAGGCGGAGCGGGGCTGGTCGTGGCTGTCGAGGTACAGGCAGTTCCAGCCCCGTTCGCCCACTCCGTCCTGCCAGCGGCACAAGGAGTCGACGAGCTCGCCGTCGCGCAGGGCACGGGGGGAGAACTTGCCCGCCTCGGTCCCCAGGTTGACGTGCTCGAACTGGATGAGCGAATTGAACTCGCGGCGGGCGGGATCGCAGAACAGCAGGGCGCTGTCCGGGCTGGCGCTGGAGGTCTCGCCCACGGTGAACACGGCGGGGCGGCCCGCGAGGACCTCGCGGTGCATCTCCTGGAGGAAGTCGTGCAGGCGGGGGCGGCCCGCGAAGCGCTCGTAGCCGACGCCGAAGGGCGCGCGCGCGGGCCCGCCGTCGGGCAGGCCCTCCTCCTTCGCGATCATGTCGATCGCGTCCACGCGGAAGCCGTCGACCCCCAGGTCGAGCCACCAGTTCATCATGTCGTAGACGGCCCGGCGCACCCGGGGGTTCTCCCAGTTGAGGTCCGCCTGCCCGGGGGCGAACAGGTGGAGGTAGTACTCGCCTGACTCCTCGTCGAAGCACCAGGCCGGACCGGAGAAGAAGGATTCCCAGTTGTTGGGCTCGGATCCGGGCGCGCCGGGGCAGTGGCCGGGGCGGGCGGGCCGCCAGTAGTACCAGTCGCGCTTGGGGCTGGAGGGGGAGCGGGACTCGCGGAACCACTCGTGCTGGGTGGAGGTGTGGTTGACGACGAGGTCCATGATGAGCCTCATGCCCCGGGCGTGGACGTCGTCCAGGAGGGCAATGAAGTCCTCCATCGTCCCGAACAGGGGGTCTATGGCCCGGTAGTCGCTGATGTCGTAGCCGTTGTCCTCCTGGGGCGAGGCGTAGACGGGGGAGAGCCAGATCGCATCGACTCCGAGGCGCTGCAGGTAGTCGAGGCGCGAGCGCACGCCCCGCAGATCGCCGACGCCGTCGGAATCGGAGTCCTGGAAGCTGCGCGGGTACACCTGGTAGACGATGCCGGACAGCCACCACTGGCCGCCGGGCGGCTCGTAGCGCTGCGACGGAATAAGCGCGGTGTTGAATCGCATGACGTCCCCTGGTAGTGCGGCGGCCTCAGCGGACGGGGGTCGTGTCCACGGAGGACCAGGCGTCGACGAGGCCGGTCTTGTCGAAATAGGTCGCCGTGCAAGTCCACTGGAAGGTGCCGATCTTGCCCGCGGTGTTGGTCCCCGTGACCCTGCCACTGACGGTCCAATGCTGGTCGCCGCTGGAGTCGGTGCGCTCGTAAGTCGCGGAATCGCGGGTGAACAGGGGGTTTCGGACCGTCTGCTTGACCGCGTTGTGGCACTCCTCGGTGACCTGCGTCTCGATGACGCTGCTGGCAGGCGCCCGGTTGGTGGCCGTCGGTCTGGGGCCGCGCGTGGTGGAAACGGGCCCGGGGGTGTAGGCGGGGGCTGGGGTGCGCGGGACCCGCCATCGTGTGAACCACAGGACGCCCACGATGACGAGGACCACGACCAGTGCGCCGACGACGAGGCCGACGATGAGGGGGGTGTTCGACGTCGGCGGGGGCAACGGCGCGGGACCGGCAGGCGTTCGGGGCTGTCCGGGCGCCCCCGGGGCGGGCGGCACCGGGCCCGCGGGACGCATTTGCCCCCCGTAGCTGCCGTTTTGGAGGCCTGTGTTAGGTTGCCCCCCGTAGCCTCCGCCTTGGGGACCTGTGTTCGGTGTGTATGGGTTGGTCATCGTCGTTCCACTTGGATTCCGGTTGAGGGCATTGCGGGGGACTCGATAGTCGGGCCCCCGGCGCTCCATCCCATTGTAGGGGGAGCCTCCCCCGCCTGGGAGCGCTGGGACGATCGGTCCCGGAGGGCGGACTAGCCGATCAGGTTGAGGATGCCGACGATCGCCGCGATGCACACGACCATGATCACCCCGGAGACGATCAGCATCTTGCGCTGGTGGGCGTACTGCTCGGGTGTGAGCTCGCTCTTCTTACGGACCAGAGAGGAGGTGCGGTCCTCGCCGTAGGGGTTGGGCATTGCGGTCCTCTGGGTAGCGGGGTGATGCGGTGTAGCACAGCGAGTTGCAGCATGACGGTACGGTGCAGCTATCGTGCAGGACTATCGCGTTTCAGTATTCGAGACGCGCATGCCCGTAGTTGGCAAGTAATTATACATTTAGTAAATTACCTGACTAGGTGACGAGTTCTGACAGCAATCTTGTGAGCGTTGTGGCAGTCGTCGAGAATCTTTGGCCAGAATTCCAGTACACAGTTCTTGTCGGCCCGGATGATCAACGAAGTGACTACCGAATCAAGATCTTTCAGGGGCGGCGTCATCCCATGATGGTCGTTGGGATTGTAATGTTCACCAAGGTATGCAAGACAGTGGTAAAATAGAATTGGGTCGTAAGCGGAAACAAATGAAGGGTCGAATTCGAATGTGTCAAAATACAAACTAATGTTATCAAGAACTCGTTTTACCGACATCGTGAAACACGCGTCTCGCTCTTCTTTGCTTGTGGGGTCGTTGAGCACCGATACAGGGCCGCGGAAAATGAATGAATCGAGAGAAGGAAATACGTGTTTGTTATCGTAGTGTTCGGCCACAAGCTGGAGATTAGGACGGTTGATCGCGAAGTAGCCGCGTTCTATGATAACGGCTCGGTAGTCTTCTCGTATTTCACGAAGGTCTTTGAACTCAAGGCGTTGAATCGCATCTTGTGTGATCTGTTCAAGCCAAGAAAAGACATGATCGGCGTGTTCTCGGTGATAAAATAGCGACGGATCGTTAGAATTTAGCCGGAAATACTCACACTGCGTGATGCAATCGATTAGCGCGTCAGCATATTGGAGGGGCTTGTTATCGTTTTCCAGCGGAAAAGGATCTCTTCCATCGTCGAGCGCGACGAGATAACAGTCAATCTGCTCGCGCAAACGGCTCCTATCCTGTGTTGAAATGTAAGCGTCTAAAATTCTCCGTAATAGTCGGTTGTCGATCTTGGCGAGCTCCTGCACGAGTTCGGACGAGTGGTTCGAGCGGATCAGATATCTGTGCAAGACGTGGTCAATGGAACCAGCGGTGTCGTCGCTCCTCATAGCGATGGTGTCGAGTATATGTCTCAGCGCATACTCGGCATTACTGTCCCAACGGTTCTCGAAACAGTAGTCAAGAATAACGGGATGAACTGCGGCAGGGTTAGAAGTAAAATAAGTGGACTTGTGGGCAACAATGGCCCTCGCGGATTCTGCGCTCAGAAAACACTCCTCACTTGAATCAACGCACACGTACTTTTGTAGATGGCTGTAAAAATAGTAACGTGCGTTCGCAGGCAGGTAATCGTCTCTATAGGTGGAAAGGTACATCGGGTAATGTGAGTTGATGTATCCTGTGTGTATTAATTTCACGAGGAGCGAGTTGGTTGAAGTCAAAGCACTCAACCGAGACCTCTCGGCGCGGACACTGGGATGTTCACGTCTTGTGTCTTTCCATAATTCGATTGGATCAGACTGTTGAATTTCATTAATGGCCTTTTGTGTTGCATTTACGCATTCCTCAACTGCTGCTACCAGCAATTTGTCGAGGCTGTTGTGCTGTGCGATGATCCGGATACGGTTGTTGCTGATGGCGTATTTTTTGTAACTGTTATAAGATATGTCAATTCTTTTGACGATTTCACCTAGAGACTCGGACCAAGGTATGTCGACGTCGTCGAACCTGTTTTCGTCTCTTTTCGTCGCATGAGCGCGCAAAATAAAACGTACTTTGTCATTGATGTAGTAACTGGCCCTAGAATTACTGATTGCAGCGGCGCGATGTCCACGCCGTTGCGCCCGTATAGCGTAGAGGTATTCCAGGTCGCGTTTATATGCGTCTACTAGTTGGTTCTTGTAGCGTTTTGCGCCGTTGAGTATTTCGTCAAGGGTAGAGTACCCGCACAGGGATCTCTCGTAGTCCAATGGCATTAACTGTTTGTACAACATGACGGCGAAAAGAGTGGTCGCGTCAAGGCGGAGATCGTATTGCTCGCGGTTTACCTGCGAGCCGTTGGAGTAGACTGTTGGCAGCGCGGGACTCGTTGGACCGTTATTTCTGGTAGTCGACGAAGCCTCACTATCGGGTAGTATTTCAAGCTTGTTCGCGTATACGAGAAAGTCGTTAATCAAGCTAATTGCCGCCCGAGTGTCGTAAAGGGCGTGCGAGGCGATGTCGAGCAGTTCCGCGGGTATCGTGTAGCCCCGCTTCGACAGTTCGGCTTTCATAAAGGAACTGATGTTTTCACTATTGGCGAATGGGACTACAGATAATGTGAAGTCTGCGAACTTCGCAGAGTGCGCGTGATCGTAGTCGATCGTGACTCCGGTCGCTCCGCGCTGCTTTCCCGAGCCGTCTTTCTCCTGTTTTGGGCGGAGTATGGAGGGCCGGATCGCGTATATGAATCGAATTGGTTGTCTTGGCTTGTCGATGTTGTTGCCGTACCTGCGGCTGATGTTGATGAGGTGGTTGATGTTCCGCAGGTCATCCAGTGTTTCCGGAGAGTCCCACCGATCAAGATCCTCGAACACCACAGTGCGCACTGATGTGGCGGAGAAGAAGTACTCGATCTCGTCGAAGTACTTGTTGAATACGGACTCGGAGCGCTCACTGTCGTCGCCCGCCTTGATGTAAGGGAGCTCCACGTAATTAATTTTCCATGGAATGATGACGCGGCGCGATATGATCAATACGAAAAACAGGATGCTCACCAGTGTCAGGATGACGAGCAATGTTGATGTTCCCAAGGTGGTGTGGGGTGCGAACAGTGGCAATTGGAATTCGACGGCGATTTTAGAGTACGCGCCCATTATGGATAATATGGCCGTTATCAGGATGCTTAGTGTTACCGCTAGTATTGCAGACAGTTGCTTGTAGCGCCTGCTGGGTTGCTGTTGAATTCTTTTGAAGCGCGAATCTGGCAAACGGTCGGCTGGAAGGCTATACAGGAGTTGTTTTACAATCTCTTTCTGTAGGAAATCGATTTTCGTCCCATTGCTTCCGTTTTCAGTTCCTGAGTCTGTGGTCGTGTTGATTTGTGGGCTGCCGACGACTCTGGACACGTTGATAACAATGGTGGAACCAGGCTCCTGTGAGGCGCAAAAACCTTTAATGATCGAACTCTTGCCCGTCCCGTACGGGCCCATAAGGGCGATGTTGCAGACATCGTCTTTCTTGACGGCCTTTTGGAGAAGCTCCACATAGAGCCCATGTTGTGCTTGGTCATAATGAGGAGTTGTCGTGATGAGTTCCAGGGGATGTGATGCGGGATTATCCATGCCGTCACCGTTCCTGTTGCTTGCGCTCATATTCCACCTCCGGCTTAGCGTCATTTGTGCTGCTGATCAATGTTACCAGACAACGTTCCTGGTTCGGGTTGGTTCGATCTGTCGCCATCGATTGCCTCGTGCGAGGGGAGGGGCGCGCCGCCCGCCCCCTGCCGGTAGGCTTGGGGCACCCGAGCGCCCACAAGGAGGGGACCAATGGCAATGTCACCGCGCACCGACATCCTTCCCGTCATCATCGGGGGGGACTTCGGCGTCTACGGCATCGGCAGGTGCTTCAACGAGGCTTTCGGCTGCAGGTGCCTGTGCGTGGGCAGTCTGCCCACCGAGTCGATCACCGGGTCGAACTTCTTCGACGTGCGCCGCATCCCGGCCCACGCCTCGGACGCCCAGCTCATGGACGCCCTCATGGGCATCGCGCGGGACCACCCCTCCAAGCGGCTCGTCCTCATGGCCAACCACGACATCTTCTCCGCGTTCGTGGCCCGCAACCACGAGGAACTGGGGCGCCACTACGCCCTGCCCTTCCCGTCGCTGGAGGCCATGGCCGCCCTCACCGACAAGGCCCGCTTCACCCGGGCGTGCGAGAAGGCGGGGATCCCCACGCCGCGCACCGTCGTGGTGGACTTCTCCGGGGCCGACGACGGGGCGTGGGCCGCCCCTGCCATCGACATCCCCTTCCCGGTGGTGGCCAAAGCGGCCAACGGGGAGCCCTACGACGTCCTCGAGTTCGAGGGGAAGCGCAAGATCTGGTTCATCGACTCCCCGGAGGAGCTCGACGGGCTGTGGCGGACCCTGCGCTCCGCGGGGTTCCGGGACTCCTTCCTGGTCCAGGAGCTCATACCCGGCGACAACACGCAGATGCGCTCCATCACCGCCTACGTCGACTCCCACGGGGAGACCACCCTGATCGGGTCGGCGCGCGTCCTGCTGGAGGACCACGCGCCCACGATGATCGGCAACCCCGTCGCGATGATCACAGAGGAGTTCCCCGAGCTGTGGGAGGGGGCCGTCGAACTGCTGGCGGGCTCGGGCTACCGGGGCTTCGCGAACTTCGACGTCAAGATCGACCCCCGCGACGGCCGGGCGGTGTTCTTCGAGGTGAACCCCAGGATCGGGCGCAACAACTGGTACATGGCGGCCGCGGGCGCGAACCCGGTGGTCCCCATGGTCGCCGACCTCATCGACGGGCAGCGCTGCGAGCAGGTGCGCGCCACGCGCGAGATCCTGTACACGATGGTGCCCGACTCCCTGCTGCTGCGCTACATCGTCGACCCCGCCCTCAAACGGAGGGTCAAGGGCATCATCCGCGACGGGCGCCGCTTCGACCTGCTCCTCAACCCCGCGGAGAAGAACCTGCGCCGCAACCTGGCCGTGTGGTTGCAGAAGCAGAACCACCGCCGCAAGTTCGCGCGCTACTACCCCGAGCCCACGCAGACCTCCTACTGACCCCGCCGCCCGGTGGCGCCCGGGGCGCGGCCCGTCCCGCTGCGCGGAGCGCCCCAGTCCCTTGCAGGACCGGTCGGGGCGCCGGGGCGGCCCGTGTGGAGAACAGCACGATCGCCCCGCTCCCGCGGATCGGGGGAGAGCGCTTGTTAGACTCTGACCAGCCACAGCCCGTAACGCGACGAAGGACAGCCATGCCCGAAACCCAGCTCATACCCATCGGCGTCGAGGAGAAGACCGCGGCGGCCTCGGGCTTCCAGGACAGTGCGCTGCCCGTCGAGCAGGCATGCGTGTGGGAGGCGTTCGAGGCGTCGCAGGGCCACTCGCTGTGGGGGCGCTACAAGTGGTGCGAGGACGGCAAACTCATCGCCTTCCTCACCCTGTACAACTACTCACTGCGGGGCGTGCGCTTCCTGTGGGCCAAATGGGGGCCCGTGTGGCTGCGCGAGGCCACGCCCGAGCGCGAGGAGGCGCTGCGCGCCGACCTGCTGCGCGAGATCCGCTCCCGCGACCGCTCCGTCGCCTTCGTCCGGCTCCACGCCTGGTACCAGCACCCCGACCTGCACATGCCGATGCAGACCATCAGCTACGACCGCACCGTCGTCATCGACACCTCCGGCAAGACCGAGGAGGCGATCCTGGACACCATGCCCAAGTCGGGCAAGCGGTCGATCCGGAGCGGCCTGAAGAAGGGCAAGGCCGAGGGCATCACCTTCCACGAGGACACCGGCCGCGCCCTCGAGGTCATCGACGAGTACTACGCCGTCATGGAGGAGACCGCCGAGCGCGACGGCTTCCGCCCCCACCCCAAGCAGGTCTACCTGGACCTCCTGTCGTCCCTGGGCCCCGAACACGCCCGCATCTTCTCGATGCGCGACTCCGAGGGCGCCGTCCTGTGCTGGGACCTCTGCCTCGTCCAGGGGATCCGCGCCCAGGCCGAGTACGGCGCCTCCACCGACAAGGCCCGCAAACTCCGCCAGCCCCCTGCCCTGGACTTCCTGGCCGCCGCCGCGCTGGCCTCCGAGGGGGTCAGGGGCTTCGACCTCATGGGCGCCCACTCGGCGCGCTGCCCCGAGCTGTTCCGCGTCGGCAAGTACAAGATCGCCTTCGCCTCGCACTTCACGGACGTGCCCGGCGGATGGGAGATGCCCGTCAAGAGGACCACCTACCGCTCCCTGCGGACGGCCATGTCCGTGAAGAGGAGGATGCGCCGCTCCTGACGCCGCCGCACTAGCGGGTAGAATCGCCATTGATCCCGAGCGCGGGGACTCCCGCGCCTTCGAACACACCGACCCGAGGAGCCACCGTGCCCACTTTCGACCTCGTCATCGACGGACAAGCGACCACCATCGAGGCGGGGACCACGGGCACGGCCTGGTACGCGGGCGACCGCTCCGTCGTCGCCATCAAAGTCGACGGGGCCCCCCGCGACCTGGACACCGAACTCGAGGCGGGTACCCGCGTGGAGGCCATCGCCCTGGACTCCCCGGACGGCCTGGACATCCTGCGCCACAGCGCCACCCACGTGCTCGCCCAGGCCGTCCAGGACGTCTTCCCCGACGTGGACCTGGGCATCGGGCCCTTCATCACCGACGGCTTCTACTACGACTTCGGCAACATCGACGCCGTCACGCCCGAGCTGCTGCGCGAGCTGGAGAAGCGCATGAAGCGCATCGTCAAGGAGGGCCAGCGCTTCGTGCGCCGCGAGATCAGCGAGGACGAGGCCCGCCTCGAGCTGGCCGATCAGCCCTACAAGCTCGAACTGGTCACCACGAAGGGCAAGGGCGCCGAGGGGGCCTCCGTCGAGGTCGGCGGTGGCGGCCTCACCATGTACGACAACGTGCGCCGCGACGGGACGGTCGCGTGGAAGGACCTGTGCCGCGGGCCCCACCTGCCCTCCACGAAGCTGATCGGCAACGGCTTCGCCCTCACCAAGTCGTCGGCCGCCTACTGGAAGGGCGACCAGAACGGCGATCAACTGCAGCGCATCTACGGCACAGCGTGGGCCTCCAAGGACGACCTGGTCGCCTACCAGGAGCGCCTCAGGGAGGCCGAGCGCCGCGACCACCGGCGCCTGGGCGCCGAGCTGGACCTGTTCAGCTTCCCCGAGGAGATCGGCCCCGGCCTGCCCGTCTTCCACCCGAAGGGCGGCGTCCTCAAGCGCGTCATGGAGGACTACGTGCGCGAGGCGCACATCGCCAACGGCTTCCAGTACGTGGGCACGCCCCACATCTCCAAGGCGGAGCTGTTCCACACCTCCGGCCACCTGCCCTACTACGCCGACGGCATGTTCCCCCCGATGGACGACGAGGGCCAGGCCTACTACCTCAAGGCCATGAACTGCCCGATGCACAACCTCATCTTCCGCTCCAGGGGCCGGTCCTACCGCGAGCTGCCGTTGCGGTTCTTCGAGTTCGGCACCGTCTACCGCAACGAGAAGTCCGGTGTGCTCCAGGGCCTCACCCGGGTGCGTTCGATCACCCAGGACGACTCCCACTCCTACTGCACGCCCGAACAGGCCCCCGGCGAGGTGCGCCACCTCCTGACCTTCGTGCTCACCCTGCTCAAGGACTTCGGCATGGAGGACTTCTACCTGGAGGTCTCCACCCGCGACGAGGACGGCGCGAAGAAGGACAAGTTCATCGGCTCCGACGAGCAGTGGGCCGACGCGACGCGGATCCTTGCCGACATCGCCGCCGAATGCGCCCAGGAGAACGGGCTGCGGGTGGTCGACGACCCGGGCGGCGCGGCCTTCTACGGCCCGAAGATCTCCGTGCAGGCCAAGGACGCCATCGGGCGCACGTGGCAGATGTCGACCATCCAGTACGACTTCAACCAGCCCCACCGCTTCGGCCTGGAGTACACGGCCGCCGACGGGGCCCGCCACGAGCCGGTCATGATCCACTCGGCCAAGTTCGGCGCCATCGAGCGCTTCATCGGCGTGCTCACCGAGCACTACGCGGGCGCGTTCCCCGCGTGGCTCGCCCCCGTCCAGGTCAGGCTCGTGCCCGTGGCCAGCGCCTTCGACGACTACGTGGAGGAGGTCGCCGCCAAGCTGCGCGAGCGCGGCATCCGCGTGGAGACGGACCTCTCCGACGACCGCTTCGGCAAGAAGATCCGCAACGCCGCGAAGGAGAAGGTGCCCTTCACCCTCATCGCCGGCGGGGAGGACGCCGAGGCGGGGGCCGTGTCCTTCCGCCTGCGCGACGGGTCCCAGCACAACGGGATCCCCGTGGACCGGGCGGTGGAGCTCATCGCCCGCCACGTGGCCTCGCGCGCCAACCACGACGCCGTCGAGGGCATCGACCGGGCCTGACCATGAGCGAGCAGAACCCCGGATCGACCGGCGCGGGCCCCCTCGGGGCCCAGGCGCCGCTGCCCACCGAGGACTCCCGGTCCCTGGCGGGCGTCCCCGACGCCTTCAACCGCTTCTGGACGCCGTACCGGATGGCGTACATCCACGGCGAGGGCAAGCCCGCCGACGGCTCCCGCGACGAGTGCCCGTTCTGCGCCGCCCCCGGCAAGGAGGACGCCGACGGGCTCGTCGTCCACCGGGGGAGCGAGTGCTTCGTGGTCATGAACCTGTTCCCCTACAACTCCGGCCACCTGCTGGTGTGCCCGTACCGCCACGTCTCGGACTACACGGAGCTCACCGGACGGGAACGGGTGGAGCTGGGGGAGCTCACCGCCACCGCCATGCGCGTCCTGCGCGGGGTCTCGGGCCCCCACGGTTTCAACCTGGGCATGAACCAGGGCGAGGTCGCGGGCGCGGGCATCGCCGCCCACCTCCACCAGCACATCGTGCCCCGGTGGTCGGGCGACGCGAACTTCCTGCCGATCATCGCGCGCACCAAGGCCGTCCCGGAGCTGCTCGAGGACGCGCGATCGGCCCTGGCCGCCGCGTGGGACCAGGAGGACTGAGGCATGCTGGGCAACCACGGGCGCTCCATCCCGAGAGCCGTTTTCACGCCGCTGGCCCGGCTCCTCGCCAAGGCGGGCGTCACCCCCAACATGGTGACCGCCTTCGGCACCGCCGCCACGATCGCGGTCGCCTTCGGCGTCGTCGCACAGGGGTGGATCTGGCAGGGCGGGACCGCGTTGGCGGTCATCATGTTCGGGGACTCCGTCGACGGCACCCTGGCCAGGATGACGACGGGCGGCACCCGCTTCGGCGCCTTCTTCGACTCCACCCTGGACCGCCTCGGCGACGGCGCGGTCTTCGCCTCCCTCACCTACTACGCGGTCTTCCACATGGAGGAGGGGACCGCCCGCACGTGGGCCGTCATCGCGGGCCTGGCCTCCATCGTCGGGGCCGCCGCCGTCCCCTACGCGCGCGCCCGCGCCGAGTCAGTCGGCGTGACCGCGAAGCTCGGGATCGCCGAGCGCACCGACAGGCTCCTCATCGCCATGGGCTCAGCGATGATCATGGACCTGGGCGCCAGCGCGTGGGTCTTCGTCGCGGGGCTGACGTGGGTGGCCCTCGCCTCGTTCATCACCGTCGGCCAGCGCGTGTGGTACACCGCGCGCCACATCGACGAGGCGGAGGGCGCATGAGGTTCTCCGCCCTTTCGGTGGCCTTCGCCCTGGCCCCCCGCCTCCCGTTGCGGTGGGTGCTCTCCGCTGCCCGGGCGGGCGCCCGCCGGGCGGCGCGCAGGGGCGGGGCCAACGTGGACCAGTTGCGCTCCAACCTGCGCCGCCTCACCGGCGGGGAGCCGGACCAGGAACTGGTGGTGCGGGCCGTCGAATCCCACATCCGCAACTACGCCGAACAGCTCGTGCTCGGCTCCCCGAAGGGCGCGCCGCTGCTCGAGCGCGTCGTCTTCGAGGACTTCGACCGCATCGAAGAAGCCTCCGAGGACGGCCCCGTGGTCCTCGCGCTCGGGCACTCCGGCTCGTGGGACCGGGCCGGGGCGTGGGTGTGCGCGCACGGGCGCCCCGTCGTCACCGTCGCCGAACGGGTGGAGCCGCCTTCCCTGTTCGACTCCTTCGTGCGGCTGCGCGAGGGACTGGGCATGGAGATCATCGGCGTGGGCAAGGGCGAGTCCGTCTTCGACACCCTGGTCGAGCGCGTCAGAGGGCGCTCGGTCCTGGTGCCGCTGCTGGCCGACCGGGACATCTCAGGAGCCGGGATCGAGGTCGACTTCGCGGGGCACCGCGCCCTCGTGGCGGCGGGGCCCGCCGCCCTCGCCCACAGGCTCTCGCGCCCCCTGTACGCCGCGTGCGTGTCCTACGCGGACGAGGACGCGCCCGTTGCCTCCGTGCGCGTCGAGCTGGCCGGCCCCATCACCGCCGCGCCCGGCGGGGGCGCGAACGAAGTCGAGGCCCTCACCCAGGCGTGGGTGGACGCCTTCACGGGGATGCTCGCCGACAAACCCGAGGACTGGCACATGATGCAGAAGGTCTACACCGAGGACCTCGACCCCGAGCGGCTCGCCCGCGCCCGCGCGGCCCACCGCAGCAGGGGGGCGGGGCAATGAGGATCGGCATCGTCAACCCCTACTCGTGGGACGTCCCCGGGGGGGTGGGCTTCCACATCCGCGACCTGGCGCTCAAGCTGCGCAGCCGCGGGCACGACGTGCGGGTGCTCAGCCCCTCCAGCGCCCCCGGCCTGCCGGAGTGGGTCACCAGCGCCGGATCGTCGGTCTCCGTCCCCTTCAACGGCTCGGTCGCCAACATCTCGATCAGCCCCGCCGCCTTCGCCCGCACCCGCAGGTGGCTGGCCGACGGGGACTTCGACGTCGTCCACGTCCACGAGCCGGTGGTCCCCTCGGTGTCCATGGCCGCCACGATCCTGTCTGGCGCCCCCCTGGTCGCCACGTTCCACGCTGCGCTCACGCGCTCGCTGTCGCGGTCGATCGCCTCGGCCCCCATGCGCCCCTACATGGAGCGGATCGCCGTGCGGATCGCCGTGTCCAGCGAGGCGCGGCGCACCCTCATCGAGCACCACGGAGGGGACGCGGTCATCATCCCCAACGGCGTCGACACGGCCTCGTTCCGCGGCGCCGAGCCCATCGAGCCGTGGCGGGCCCGCGACGGCGCCCCCGTGGTCGTCTTCCTGGGGCGCCTCGACGAGCCCCGCAAGGGCCTGCCGGTCTTCGCCGCCGCCATCCCCCGCGTGCTCGAGGCCGTCCCCGGCGCGCGGTTCCTCATCGCCGGGCGCGGCGAGGCGGACGCGATCCGCTCCGGACTCGCCCGTTTCGGGGACAGGGTCCAGTTCCTGGGCGGCATCACCGACCCCGAGAAGGAGTCGCTGCTGGCGGGCGCCAGCGCCTACGTGGCCCCCCAGACGGGCGGCGAGTCCTTCGGGATCGTCCTCGTCGAGGCGATGGCCGCCGGCACCGCCGTCGTCGCTTCCGGTATCGAGGCGTTCCGCGCTGTGCTGGGCGACGGGCGCTTCGGCGTCCTCTTCGAGACGGGCAGCGCCGCGTCGCTGGCCGATGAGCTGATCGCGCTGCTCGGCGATCCACAGCGGCTCGAGGGGATCGCCAGGGCAGGGGAGGCGGCCAGTCTCCAGTACGACTGGGAGGTCGTGGCCGACAAGGTCTACGAGGTGTACAAGCTCGCCATCGACACGGGCAGCCCGGCTGTCTCTGGGAGCCGCAGCGCCCGCAACCTCATCCGCGGCAGGGGGGAGGAGGGCCGATGATGTACTTCCAGATGCACCTCGTCGTCATCGCAGTGGTCGTGGTCGTGCTCACCGCCGTCGTGGCCTACCTGTGCGTGATGGGCGCCAGGAGGCTCGACCGCCTCCACCAGCGCATACTCGCCAATCGGGACGCCCTTTCCCGTCTGCTCGTGCGCCGCGCCTCCGAGACGCTGCTGCTCGCGCGCGAGGACGCCCTGGGCCGGCGCGCGGGCGCCTGCCTCACCGAGGTCGCCAACGCCTCGGTCGCCGACTCGGCGGACCAGCTCAGCTGCGACGGACTCGACCGGCGCTCCGGCGCCGCCCCCGCCGCCGACCCCGTCGACGTGCGCAGGTGCCTGGAGAAGGCGTCCGCGCTGTCGCGCGCGATCCGCGACGCCCTGGACGACGACACCCGCCGCCAGCTGGCGGCCCGCGAGCCCGCGCGGGCTCGCCTGGAGGCCCTGGACGCCACGTGCTACCGCATCCAGTTGGCGCGCTCGGCGCACAACACGGACGTCACCCAGGTCCGTTCCCTGCGCGGCACCGCACTGGTGCGCCTCTTCCACCTGGCTGGGCACGCCCCCGAGCCCGAGCCCATAGACTTCGACGATGACACCCGCTACGACGGACGAGGATACTGACATGACCGAAGCAGCCGTGAAGTGGGGCGGTCCCGGCGAGGACTACCGCCTGAGCCGGATCAACCGCACAGGTTCCCGGGCGGAGATCCACGTGGACGCGCCCTCCCCGGACAATGCCGCGCCCATCTGGCAGACGCCCAAGGCCGTCAGGGTGGTCCCGTGGTTCGAGATCGTCATGGTGGCCATCGGAGTCGCGGGCATCATCTACTTCATGGTCTACGCCATGGACGCCGACGGCCTCACCACTGCGGTGATGACCCTGGTCGCCGTGGTGCCGCTGCTCATCGTCATGTCCGCCATGGTCTTCATCGACCGGTGGGAGCCCGAGCCCGTGAAGATGAAGATCATCGCCTTCCTCTGGGGCGGGGGCGTGGCGACCGTGTCCTCCATGATCATCAACACCGCTCTGATGACGAACACCGCCCTGGTCATCGGGGACGTCCAGAAAGCGCAGGCCATCGCCGCGACGTTCGTCGCCCCCGTGGTGGAGGAGACCTTCAAGGGCGTGGGCGTGCTCGTCATCATCCTGGCGCGGCGCACGTCGATCAACTCACTGCTGGACGGCGTCGTCTACGGGGGGATCGTCGCGGCCGGCTTCATGTTCGTCGAGGACATCCAGTACTTCGTCCGCTACGGCAGCAGCGGAACGGGGTCGTTGGTGACGATCTTCGTGATGCGCGGCCTGCTCAGCCCCTTCCTCCACTCCATGGCCACCTCGCTCACGGGCTTCGCGATGGCGTGGGGGGCGATCCGCGCCAAGCGCGCCTGGTCGCGGATCCTCGTGTTCCTGGCGGGCTGGGGAGCGGCGATGCTGGTGCACGGGCTGTGGAACTCGATGGGCTCGGACGGACAGCTGGCCACTTTGCTCAAGATGTACCTGTTCATCCAGGTCCCGTTGTTCGGCACCTGGCTCACCGCCCTGATCCGCGCCTCGAACAGGGAGGCCGAGACGATCAAGAAGGGCCTGGTGCCCTACGTCCGCACCGGGTGGATCCTGCCGGCCGAGGTTTCGATGGTCACCGACCGCGGCAAGCGCAAGGCCGCCCGCAAGTGGGTGGCCCGCGGGGGGGCTCCGGCCCGCAAGGCCATGCGCAAGTTCATGAACGAACTCGCGTCGCTGGGACTCGACCAGAGCCTCATGACCCGGGTGGGGCCAGACCCGGCCCGTATCGAGGAGGACCGCAGGCTCCTCACGCAGGCCGCGGAGCACCGCGCCGAGTTCCTGCGGCTGACCGCCATCGCCTCGGAGCAGACCGCTGTCGCCGGAGCGGTGGGGCGCGCCCAGTGAGCGCCGACGGGCCCGGCGACTGGCCGCGCGACTCGGAGGGCTACCCGCACAGGCAGGCGGCGCGGGTCGTCCTCTTCGACGCGCGCGGCCGCCTGCTGCTGGCCATCGGCCACGACGCGGACGACCCGGAGCGCCAGTGGTGGTTCACCATCGGCGGCGGCATCGAGGAGGGCGAGGATCCGGCCGCGGGGGCCGTCCGGGAGGTCCACGAGGAGACGGGGATACGCCTGCGCGTCGAGGACCTGGTGGGGCCTGTCCTGTACCGCACCGCCGAGTTCGACTTCGCGGCCGTCACCGCGCGCCAGGACGAGTGGTTCTTCGTCGCCCGCACGGAGTGCGCCGAGGTGAGCCGCGAGGGGTGGACGGACCTGGAGAAAGAGGTCCTCGACGGGCTCAAGTGGTGGGACCTGGACGAGTTGGAGGCCCTGGACGGCGCTGCCGAGGTCTACCCGCGCCAGCTCGTCGGATTCGCGCGCGAATGGCGCGACGGCTGGGACGGCCGCCTCGTCTCGTTGACCGGGGCGCGCGAGCCCTGAGACCACAGGGCCGCTAGGAGAGCCCCAGGGGGGCGATCAGCGCGTCGAGCCTGGGCTCGTTCAACTGGTGGGCCGCCAGTCGGCGCACGGCCGGCTTCGCGCAGAACGCGATGCCGACCCCCGCCTCGCGCATCATGGGAATGTCGTTGGCGCCGTCGCCGATCGCGACGGTCCGCGCAAGGGGGACCGAGCACTGGGCAGCCCAACGGCGCAAGCACGCGGTCTTGACCTCCGCGGTCACGATCCGGCCCACGACCCTGCCGGTGAGGACACCGTCCGACGCCTCCAAGCGGTTCGCCGCGTGGAAGTCGATGCCCAGGGAGCGCGCCAGGGGCTCGACGACCTCGACGAACCCCCCGGACACCACGCCGAAACGGCCCCCGGCGCGGTGGACGGCGCCGATGAGCTCGCGCGCGCCCCGGGTCACGGTGACCCGCTCGGCCACACGGGCGCACACGGAGACGGGGAGCCCCGCCAGGGCCGCCACCCGCTCGCGCAGGGAGTGGGCGAAGTCCAGCTCGCCGTTCATGGCCCGCGCCGTGATCCGGGCGACGGCCTCGCGGGCCCCCGCCTCGGCCGCGAGCTCCTCGATGACCTCCTGCTCGATCAGCGTGGAGTCGACGTCGGTGACGACCAGGCCGGGGCCCCCGTCCGCGAAGAACTGGGGGAGCCCCGGCCCGGTGGCGCTCGGACTCACTTGGTGACGACCGTGCCCTTGGGGACGACGGTGATCCCCGACTCGGTCACGGTGAAGCCGCGCTCGCGGTCATGGGCGAGGTCGACGCCCACGACGGCGCCCTCCTCGACGACGACGTTCTTGTCGAGGATCGTCTTGACGACCTTCGTGTGCCGTCCGACGCGGCAGCCGTTCATGACCACCGAATCGCTGACCTCGGCCCACGAGTGCACGTACGTCCCCGGGGACAGGATCGAGCGCTCGACCGACCCGCCCGAGACGATGACGCCGGGCGAGACGAAGGAGTCGATGGCACGGCCCACGCGCTTGCCCTCGTCCGCGTAGACGAACTTCGCGGGCGGCAGGGACCCGTTGATCAGGGTCATGGTCGGCCAGTCCCGGTTGTACAGGTTGAACACCGGGTGGACGCTGATCAGATCCATGTTCGCCTCGTAGTAGGCGTCCAGGGTGCCCACGTCGCGCCAGTAGTCGCGGTCGCGGTCGGTGGATCCGGGCACGTCGTTGTCCTGGAAGTCGTAGACGCCGCACTCGCCGCGCTCCACGAACCAGGGGATGATGTTCCCGCCCATGTCGTGCTTGGAGTCGGGGTCCTTCGCGTCCTCGCGCAGGGCCGCCACCAGGTCCTTCGTGGTGAACACGTAGTTGCCCATGGAGGCCAGAACCTTGGTGGGGTCGTCGGGCAGGCCCTCGGCGTGCTTGGGCTTCTCCAGGAATTTCTTGATCCGTCCGCCCTCGCCGTCGATGACGCCCAGGGCGGGCGCCAGCTCGATGGGCTGGCGGATGCCGGCCACCGTCGCGGGCAGGCCAGAGTCGATGTGGTGCTGGACCATCTGGGAGAAGTCCATGCGGTAGATGTTGTCCGCGCCGATGATGACGATGTACTCGGGCTGCTCGTCCTCGACGATGTTCAGCGACTGGTAGATGGCGTCCGCGCTGCCCAGGAACCAGTGCGGCCCGCGCCTCTGCTGGGCGGGCACGGGGGCGATGAAGTCCCCCAGCAGGGGGATCGTGTACCAGGTCTTGGTGATGTGGCGGTCCAGCGAGTGGGACTTGTACTGCGTGAGGACGACGGTCTTGAGGTAGCCGGAGTTCACGAGGTTCGACAGGGCGAAGTCGATGAGCCGGAAGTGGCCGCCGAAGGGGACCGCGGGCTTCGCCCTCACCTCGGTCAGGGGCATGAGCCTCTTCCCCTCGCCGCCCGCCAGGACTATTGCTAGAACGTGGTTTTTCGCCATGTGGCCACCTCTATGTCGGTTGATACGGAGCCCCTTCGCGTCCGTGGGGGTTCTCACATGGTAGTACACGATGTGAAGCTGTGTGCTTCTATCTCAAAAAGGCGCCGATCAGCCCTTCGATTCGGTAGTCTGGCGTCACCACAGTGGTCACCGCCGGAAGGACATGCCATGCGCGTCGATCTGCTCACCCGCGAATACCCACCCCATGTGTACGGCGGAGCCGGCGTGCACGTGCTAGAACTGGCGAAGGTGCTGCGCCCGCTCGTGGACGACCTGCGCGTCCACGCCTTCGACGGCCCCCGCCAGCCCGGCACCGAGGGCGCCGACCCGGGCGTGACCGGGTTCGACAACCTGCCCCAGCTGGAGGGCGCGAACCCCGCCCTGGCGACGCTGGGGGTCGACCTGCAGATCGCGTCGGCGTGCACGGGGGCGGACCTGGTCCACTCCCACACCTGGTACGCGAACTTCGCGGGGCACGTCGCCTCGCTGCTGGACGATGTCCCGCACGTCGTCTCGGCCCACTCGCTGGAGCCGCTGCGCCCGTGGAAGGCGGAGCAGCTGGGCGGCGGGTACCGCCTGTCGTCCTTCGTCGAGAAGTCGGCGTACGAGTCCGCCGCCGCCATCGTCGCGGTCTCCCGGGGCATGCGCGAGGACATCCTGCGCTGCTACCCGCGCGTCGAGCCCGACACCGTCCACGTGATCCACAACGGCATCGACCTGGCGAAGTGGCACGCCCCGGAGGGCGCGCAGGGCGAGGAGCTCCAGGCGCGCGTCCTCGCCGAGCACGGCATCGACCCGTCCAAGCGCACCGTCGTCTTCGTCGGGCGCATCACCCGCCAGAAGGGGCTGCCCTACTTCCTGCGCGCGGCGCGCGAACTGCCCGACGACGTGCAGCTCGTCCTGTGCGCGGGCGCCCCCGACACGAAGGAGATCGCGGCCGAGGTCGACGGCCTGGTCGCCCAGCTCAAGGAGAAGCGCTCTGGAGTGGTCCTCATCACGGAGATGCTGCCCCAACCGGAGGTCGCCGCGATCCTGGACGCGGCCGACGTGTTCATCACGCCCTCCGTCTACGAGCCCCTCGGCATCGTCAACCTGGAGGCCATGGCGCTGGGCCTGCCCGTCGTGGGCACCGCGACCGGCGGCATCCCGGACGTCATCGTCGACGGCGAGACCGGGTACCTGGTGCCCATCGACCAGAAGACCGACGGGACCGGGACCCCGCTGGACCCGGAGGCCTTCGAGCGGGCGATGGCCGAGCGCCTCATCAAGATCCTCGACGACCCGGCGATGGCGCGCCGCATGGGCCAGGCCGGCCTCGAACGGGCGAGGGCCCACTTCTCGTGGGAGGCCATCGGCGCGAAGACCGTGGAGCTCTACAAGAGGCTGGTCTAGGCTTACGACATGACCAACGTCCTATCGTTTGACCGTGCAACAGTAGTCCGTGGGGAGCGCCGGATCCTCGAGGACGTGACCTGGCGGACCCGCGACGGCGAGCACTGGGTGGTCCTGGGCCCCAATGGCGCGGGCAAGACCACCCTGGTGCGGGCCGCCTGCGCCCGCGTTCCGCTCACCTCCGGGTCCATCGCCCTCGACGGGGCCCCCGTCGACCGGATCGACCCCGCCGAGCTCGGGACGCGGATCAGCCTCGCCTCGTCGGCGGTCGCGTCGAGGATCCGGGGCGCCCAGAGCGCCCTCGACACGGTCCGCTCCGCCGCGTGGGGCGTCCACGTCGCCCACCACGAGCACTACGAGGGCCAGGACGAGGAGCGGGCCCGCGACCTGATGGCGGCCTTCGGGGTCTCGCACCTGGCGGACCACCCCTTCGGCTCCCTGTCGGAGGGCGAGGCCCAGCGCGTGCAGCTCGCCCGCGCCCTCATGAGCGATCCGGAGGTCCTCATCCTCGACGAGCCGACGGCCGGCCTCGATCTGGGCGCCCGCGAGACGCTGGTGTCGGCCCTCGATGAGATCATCGCGGGCAAGCGCTCGCCCCAGGTCGTCCTGGTCACCCACCAGATCGAGGAGATCCCCACCGGCATCACGCACTGCGCGGTGATGCGCAGTGGCGCGCTGATCGCGCAGGGGCCCATCGCCGACACGCTGACGGGCGTCGTCCTGTCCGAGGCGTTCTCCTTGCCGCTGCTGGCCGGAATGGCGGACGGGCGCTGGTGGGCCAGGGCCGCCTCGTCCCAGGACTGAATTAGGGATCAGGAGGGATGGACATGGATCCCATATGGCTCTGGGTGGTCGCCGCGGTGGCCTGCGGCATCATCGAGGTGCTCTCCGTCAGCTTCGTGTTCCTCATGCTCGGCGTGGGGGCGCTGGCCGGGGCCGTCGTCGCCGGCGCGGGAGGCGGCGCCTACCTGCAGATCAGCGTTTTCGCTGCAGTGTCGGTCGTGCTGCTCCTGGCGGTCCGGCCCTTCCTCAAGGGCCGCCTGTACCAGTCGTCCCCGGACGTGCGGACCAACACGGACGCCCTCATCGGCGCGGGCGGCTACGCCCTGTCCACGATCACCGTCCGCGACGGGCGCGCCCGCCTGCGGGGCGCGGAGTGGAGCGCGCGGACCCAGGCGGGCACGATCGCGGAGGGCGCCCCGGTCGTCATCATCGGAATCGACGGCGCCACCGCGATCGTCGCGCCGTCGACGGAACCCCACTGAAAGGAAGACAATGACATCGTACGGTCTGCCGGTGACGGCGTTCGTCCTGGTGCTTCTGCTCATATTCATCGTCGTCGCCCTGGTCCGCTCCGTGCGGATCGTCCCCCAGTCCCAGGCGTACGTGATCGAGCGCCTCGGGCGCTTCCAAGCGGTGTTCTACGGCGGCTTCCACGTGCTGGTGCCCTTCGTCGACCGCGTGGCCTCGCGCATCGACTTGCGCGAGCAGGTGGCCAACTTCCCGCCGCAGTCGGTCATCACCGCCGACCAGGCGATGGTCTCCATCGACTCGGTCATCTACTACCAGATCACCGACCCGCGCAACGCCACCTACGAGGTCGCGAACTTCATCCAGGCCATCGAGCAGCTCACCGCCACCACGCTGCGCAACCTGATCGGCTCCCTGGACCTGGAGCAGACCCAGACCAGCCGCGACTCCATCAACAAGCAGCTGCGCGGCGTCCTCGACGAGGCGACGGGCACCTGGGGCATCCGCGTCACCCGCGTGGAGCTGAAGTCCATCGAGCCGCCGCCGCGGGTGCTGGCCGCCATGGAGCAGCAGATCACTGCCGAGCGCACCAAGCGCGCCACCATCCTGTCCGCCGAGGCCGAGAGGGAGGCGCAGATCAAGCGCGCCGAGGGCGCCAAGCAGGCCGCCGTCCTGGCCGCCTCCGCCCAGCAGGAGGCCCAGGTCCTGCAGGCCCGCGGCGAGAAGGACGCCCAGATCCTGCGCGCCGAGGGCTCCCGGCAGTCCCAGATCCTGCGCGCCCAGGGCGAGGCGGAGGCCATCGCCGCGGTCTTCTCCGCCATCAACGCCGGTGGCGCCACCCCCGCGCTGCTCTCCTACAAGTACCTGGAGATGCTGCCGAAGATCGCCGACGGCCAGGCCTCCAAGGTGTGGGTGCTCCCCTCCGACCTCACGGGCGCCCTCGACGCCATTTCGAAGGGCTTCAGCGGCAGGTAGGCGGAGTAGACTGGGCGGGGGCGGCCCTGCGCGCGGCCCCCGCCCAGCCGTACCCACCCGCCATCGGACAGGAGCAGCGTGGACCGCTCACAAGAACACGTTCTGCAGGAAGTCGCCGAGAAGGACATCCGTTTCATCCGCCTCTGGTTCACGGATGTGGCTGGCGTCCTCAAATCCGTGTCCACCGACCCGGGCGAGCTGGAGGATGCCTTCCACGAGGGCATCGGCTTCGACGGCTCCGCGGTGCAGGGCCTGACCCGCGTCTGCGAGTCGGACATGCTGCTGCGCCCCGACGCCTCGACCTTCCAGATGCTGCCGTCGGTGGGGGGCGACGACGACCGCGTGGCCCGCATGTTCTGCGACGTGCACACGCCCGACGGGCGCCAGGCCGCCTCGGACCCCCGCGGGGTGCTGGCCCGGCAGGTGGCGCGCGCCCAGGAGCTCGGCTTCACGGTGATGGTCCACCCGGAGATCGAGTTCTACCTGCTGCGCCAGCCGGTGTCCGTCGAGCGCATGGTGCCCGTCGACAACGCCGGGTACTTCGACCACGTCGTGCGGGGCACGTCGAACAGCTTCCGCCGCCGCGCCGTGCGCATCCTGGAGGACATGGGCATCCCCGTGGAGTTCAGCCACCACGAGGGAGGCCCGGGGCAGAACGAGATCGACCTGCGCGCCGTCGACCCCGTGCGCGCGGCCGACAACATCATGACGGCCAGGACCATCATCGAGGAGGTCGCGCTGGGGGAGGACCTCATGGCGACCTTCATGCCCAAGCCGTTCACCGACCACCCCGGCTCCGGGATGCACACCCACCTGTCCCTCTTCGAGGGCGATGAGAACGCCTTCCACGCCCCGGCGGGCCGCTACCAGCTGTCGGAGACGGGACGGCGGTTCATCGCAGGCCTGCTGGCCCACGCGGGCGAGATCGCGGCGATCACCAACCAGCACGTCAACTCCTACAAGCGCCTGTGGGGCGGGGGAGAGGCGCCCTCGTACGTGTGCTGGGGGCACTTGAACCGCTCGGCGCTGGTCCGCGTCCCCCTCTACAAGCCCAACAAGCGCAGGGCCGCGCGCATCGAGTACCGCGCCCCCGACCCCAGCGCGAACCCCTACCTGGCCCTGGCGTGCCTGATCGCCGCCGGCCTGGACGGGATCGCCAAGCGCATGGAGCTGGCCCCGGAGGCGGAGGACAACGTGTGGGACCTGTCGGACCGGGAGCGCCAGGTGATGGGCATCCACGCGCTGCCGGACTCCCTGTCCCAGGCCGTCGCCGCCATGCGCTCCTCGGAGCTGGTGGCCGCAGCCCTGGGCGAGGAGGTCTTCGACTTCGTGATCCGCAACAAGCTCAACGAGTGGCGCGAGTACCGGCGCCAGATCACCGTCCAGGAGCTGCGGCAGTTCCTCAAGGTCCACTGATGCCGCTCACGGGGGCGCACCTGCGCCGGCTCGGAGTGCGGGACCCGGAGCGGGCCTCGGCGCTCCTGGCGGGCCTGCCGGGCCCGGAGGGCGCGTGGGCCCGGTGCGCGCGGCGGTGCGCGGACCCCGACCAGATGCTGCTGCTGGCCACGCGCCTCTTCGAGGCGGCCCCCGCCGCCGTCGCCGAGGCG
>ERZ773075.71-NODE-71-length-86920-cov-79.9074_pt1 | contig 86920 bp, 64 predicted proteins | sample MGYA00580614_ERZ773075 | MGnify/ENA primary metagenome ERZ773075 (study PRJEB29015, sample SAMEA2738021) | human oral metagenome | biome: human oral; feature: human-associated habitat; material: dental | place: China | collected 2043 ...
ATCCTATCGACTCAAGGGAAGAAAAACTCCCCCAGTCCGAGAAACACCACGCACCCCACTTCGCATCTTCATCAACCAACCCAGACCGTGTTACTCATGACCTAGGTTTGGGTAAGGCTATCGTGGTACAACTCCGCACCATTGACCCTAACAACCTGATGGTGCTGCTGGACTTCCGAGGGAAGTTGGCCGCCGGTGAGGGCGGCCAGGTGTGTACCGGCCCCAATGTAGCGCATCCGCCGGCTACTGACGGGTCGGATGGCGCGGTGGGCGATGCGGACGAGCCCATGCCGTCTCACGGGGTAGATGCGGCAGGGCCAGAAGGTGAGTCCCTGCAGCGACGATGCGCCGCACCGGCCACCAGCGTGGGGGAGCGGCCGAACGGTGAGAGTGATGTGCCCGACACAGCGTCACGGTCACCGCGTGTGGTCGACCGCATCAAGCAGACGAAGTTCCGACCGCTCACACCCGAGCAGCGCCAGCAGGTGATTGACCTGTACCGCGCCGGCGTCCCAGTCAAGGAGATCGTCCGGCAGACGGGCGTCAACCGCTCGACGGTCTACCGGCTGCGCGGGCAGACAGGGCTAGAACGCAACCACCGCTTCACCGACGACGACCGCGCCCAGGCGATCCTCCTCCGCCAGCAAGGCCTGGCCATCGCTGAGATCGCCAAGCATCTGGGCTTCAGCCGCATGACCATCGGGCGCTACCTGGCGGCTGCTCACCAGGAGTGACGGCAGCGGCGGCGAGAGTGGTGCCTCTATCGTCGAAGAACGCCCAGGGCAATATGCAGCGCTGACAGCCTTCGCCACTGGCCGGATGAAGTGTCATACGGCGACAGGCACCCCCCCATGCCTATGAGAAGGCCACCGACGTCGCCATCTTCCAAAGACAACTTCGATGGTTATGAGTCTGAATCTTGCAACGGCCGCTTCTCCGCAAACACTCTGAGGTCGTCCAGCATTTGCGTTGCTTCGGTCATGAGGCGTGCGATGTACTCCTGTGGTGTATCATTCCCGAGTTCTTCCTCGAGATAGGCCTGCCCACTGCTGCCTGACGAATGCGCCGCAATGCGGGAACGCATCCCCTGGATTCTTTGCAGAAGGCGGACGTCTCGTTCGGTATGTCGGTACGATTGAGCCTCGAGGAACTTCTTGAGTTTGGCGATGCCTTTGTCTCCCTTGGCGTCTGAGAGGTACGAGGCCAACTTTTTCTCGTTGAGATAATCTACCAAGACGAGTGCGAGGTTTATCGACTGCGTGCGCAGTTCTGCATCGGTGTCATTGACGGGAATACGTAGGCGCTGAAGCACGCCAGCGTCCGGCCCTTCTGCTTTGCGATGGAGTCGCCATCCCCAGTGCTCTTCCCATGAGCTCTGCAATTGGTAGTACGCCAGTTTGAAGCGGTGTTCTGGGTTCTCACTGTCTGCGAACTGACCGAAAAAGGCCCGGCGCACGCCTACGTCGCTCATGCGTTGTGTTGGTGACACGTTGTATGAGAGCCAGTGTGTCCGGTGGCTTGCAGGAATATCGCGACCGATATCGCCAAGAAACACGACGACGCAATTTGGGTTGCCATTGTCGATCTTAACGCCCCACATGGAAGCACAAGATAGACGGCCATCGCTCACTGTGTATAGGTCGGAATCGTCATAGTATCTTTGAAGCACCTCTGGTTTGAAAAATACTGGCGTGAGGTAGTGTGGCGCGTCTGGATTCTTACCGAAGTAGTTGGCAAGACAATCTGGATCGCATGTGTACTTGACTGGCTTGCCATACTCGTCTTCGCCAATGATGAACTCTGGGTAGTCCGCAGGATCATCCTCGTCCCAGGGCCAGATTCCACAGGTTTCCTGGGGAGGGGCCGGAAGGATGCGCTTGGCGAACACCAATGAGCCAACACGTGCATCACTAAGCGGTGGCCTGCCGACACTTCGCGAAAGATACATGAGCTCATTGCCAATTTGTCCCTCAAACTTGAGATCCGAAAAATCCGCGACGTCGCCAGTATATTCAACAGACACCCTCGTGTCGATGAATAGCACGGTATCGAGTTGTCGCGCCGCCATATAGCGCTTCAATAGCGGCGTCCGTACTTCGATTCGCTTGTCTTTGTATCTAATGGCAAGATCTTTTAAACCATCATCTTTGATCTCGAAGTAGTCACCAGACTTCGGATCTTGCCACAGATTCATCAGGAGCCTGAACTCTTCGGAAATATGCAGCACGTCAGGAACAACGCCATAAAAGTAGTGGCAGATTACGAGCGGTTCAAATCCTGGTGCCTGACTACTTCGATAGTACTCTGTGTCGTCGTGACTGGTTCTGAATCCAGGGTGGCCGTCTCCCTTTGTCGAGTCCCAACCGGCGTGCGAAAGGATCTTGTCGCGCATCCTCGGCTGAGCAAATGCCATGTATCGACCGCCGTTGTCATCATTGTCGAAACGCCAGTCGTCATACACAATCGTCCATGGACCATCGCCGTTGGCGAAGGCCGATTCGATCATCCGCTCTTGCTTGAGTCGATCCCGGATCTGCTTGCGTTCGTGGTCATCAAGTTCATTGTGTTCTGTCATCGTGACTCCTTTAGATCAGTTGTGTCAATTTTGTGCTCCCATACTGGTGCCCATACTTGCTCCCACTTTTGTATAAGTTCGGCTTGGTTGGCCACCCAGCGTATTGGGTCGCGGAGGTTCGTCTCAATTTCCTCTTTGTCTTTTTCGGAAGAGTTACTCGACGTCAAGACAACGAGCAGCGCAGCGGTACGCAGCAGCACGGCCGCCTCATAGTCTGCTAGTTCAACCCGATGACCATGAGCGAGAGCATTGCGCCACTTGGCGACAGGATTGCGGATGCACCGAAGCCAATCGATATCGAAGTTATGCTGCTCAAGTTTCTCGGCGTACTTTTCGAGTGACGGGAAGTGCCCTCCAGCGTTTCCTGTTTGGATCCGATACAGTGGGTCACCAAGCAATAGCAGAACGCCTCGAGCTCCTGCTTCGACGAGAGGAAAAGCAGCACGTCCAGCGTCGGTGTAGCGCTCGTCCCAGAAACTAACGATGGCGTGCTCCAGCGCAAGAGCAAGTTGCGAGTCACATCGATAGGTTTGTACCAGATGAGCTGTAATTTGTGTGGGCGTGACGACACCGTATTGATGCTTAATCGCCTTAAGCTCATGTGCAAGCGTCTGCCCATAAATTCCGGCGTTGATCCGTTCCTGTTGCTCAGTCGCTTCGACAACCGCGCTTTCTGCGCCTGCACTTGTACTTACTGGCATATTCCCATTGAACGTTGTTCTGGTTATCGCAGCAAGAATAGATCCATTCATTCTTTCCTTGGCAAAGTTGATGTTAATTTCGTAAGATCCGGTGGGGCATGTGCCAGCTAGCCAGATGTCAAGCGCGGAAAGCACGTCTCGCGCATGTCTATAGCGAGCCAGTGTTGCATCAATGACATAACAGGGGAGTCGTAACTCAATTGGAAGTGTTTGCATGCCGAGTTCTTTATACGGTACGGCCTGCAACAACTGCACTGCGCGATCTCTTAAATCGGTGAATCCATACTTGCTGGCTTTCCCGGCCGCTTCCTCAAAATATGAGGAAGCGATCATCCCTTTCGCACTTTCACCTAAAGCAAGGTAGCTCTCTATCAGCGAGCGGCGTGCCTTGTCGCGCTCAGAATCTGTACTCGCCACTCTGACAAGCAATTCGGATACACCTTCAAGGGTCGACACGTTAGTTGCCGATCGTAAGCGAATCTGCTTCAGCAGATCTCGCACTTCTTGCCGACTAGGGTCGCTAAAATCGCCATAGCGCGGATTAACAGTAGTTATTTCAAACGGCTGCAGCAGGATTCCTGTGGGGATTTCAGGTAGTTTGAACAAAAGTTGCGCCATCTGGTAGGACGCACTCCTTGCCTGCGCTTCTAATGTATGCAAGCCATATGAACGAGCAATACTCCAACAACGACGTAGGCAGCCGCCTCGATAGTATATTTCTATGTTGACATCTTGAGCAACGGTGAGATAGAGCTCAGCGATCTCCTTAGCGGCGTCGCGCCCACGGATTGCGCCACATGATAGTGCTACATCCAGCATGTGTGCCTTCGCTAGATGATGTGTGCACTGTTCTGCAATTTTGCACCACACTTGTTTTTCGATTGAGGAAACATCTTTAAATGCTAGCGGCCACTCATCGCTTGCGCCGGATAGACGTACGCCAAGCACCACGGCCCCAGGATTCTTCTTGTCCTCAACATAACTGTAGGCAAGCGCGGTCTCAGCGTATGGAAGCCCTGGATTGTCTTCGAAGTCTGGTTCAGCATGAGCTCGTTCTCCGAGTTTCTGAAGAATCACCCACGGCTGATTCGCTTCGGCGGCCACGACATTAATGACATCGGCAATCCGTGCGATATCACTCTTTGAGTACTGGTCGAGTTTGCTATCGTCCATGTCTTTCCAACTTACGGTAATACAGGTGGGGTGGGTGTTCAATTTAATGATCCACCTAAAGTATACAGTAAAATCATATTGGGTGACATGTGATTCGGCTCTGTTCTGGCGTCAATCTTTCAGGTATAGTTACTTAATGATAGAATTATTAAAGTAATGCCCAATATAGATCCACCCCTCCGCCACCGCCTCCGTCGGCTCAAAGCCGCGCTATTGGCCGTCTCCCTGACCCTGGCCGGCATCCTCCTCATGATGCTCAACGCTTGGCTGACACCGCTGCAGTTGGGCGGTTGGCAGTGGCTGCATGCGCTGCCACTGGGCGAGCTGGGTGGGACGCTGTTTGGTGCGGGCCTGCTCTCAACGTTCTTCGAGTACGCCTTCCGACGGGATCAGGAGCGGGCGGTGACCGAGCGCTTCCGCCAAACGATCCGTGAGGAAGCACCGGCCCTGCGAGATGCCGTCATCGAGGCCTTCCGCTTCGACCGCCAGGATGTGGCGCGTATAGCCACGCCTGCGCTGCTGGACGACTTGGCCCGCACCAGCCTGGGGCTGCGCTTCGGCGACCCAGCCTTCGGCCGTGAGGTCTATGCCGACATCCGCCACCAAGCCATGGCCGCCGAGGAGCGCTGGTACGACGCCCGCGTCGACGCGACCCTTGGTATACCAAGGGGTAGGAGCGTTGCTCCTACCCCGTTCTTCGACTTACGTGTCCGCTGGGAGTACACCGTCACGCCGCGGCACCGCTTCCGCAAGTTCGCCGTCGTCTCCGACCGCCAGCGCTACGACCAGCTGGTAGCCGAGCGTGGAGAGACGAGTGTGTGGTACCGCCGGCCGGTGCCCGGCCTGGCCGTTTCCGATCCAGAAGTCTTCGCCCTGGAGCAGTTCACCGTCAACGGCACGCCGGTGCCGTTCACCCGGCAGGCGGAGGAAGCGGGACAGATCTATGTCGTTGACCTGGGTACCAAGGTCATCACAGACGACAAACCGGTCGTCATCGCCTTCCGATTCCGTTCACTGGTGCCACGCAACGGCCATGTCTTCCACCTCAACATCGATCGCCCGACCAAGGGCCTGGACGTGGAGCTGTCCTACGACGCCGACGCGATCGAGCGAGTCCGCCTGATGGACTTCGCGTCGCGTGGTGATGGTGGACGCGTCTCTGAGGAACCGCAGTCAGCAGTCGTGCGCTACCGCTACGACGGCTGGCTCTTCCCCAGGGCAGGGCTTGTCTTCGCCTGGACGCTCCACAATGAGCAGGTGGCCCAGCTTGACCAAGCAGCCGACGCGCAGCCGCAAGCCAACGCTTCTGAGAGAACTTCAGCCGACCAGCGCACTGTCATAGCCAAGTCGTCGGTCAGCGCTGGCAATGACGACGCCCGCCCAGCGCAGGCCGCTTGACGGACGCCGCGTGGCCCACAGGTGCAGCCACGATCGGGTAGAAGCCCCGCTGTACGGGGCCTTCATTCAGCAGCCACCCATGCTGCTCACCTCCCTCCATATCGCCTGACATCTCTAGATTGCCATACATGTATGGTGGTGCCAAGTGGGTGACCGCTCGACGCTGGTGCCGTGCGCGACTCCTCCTCCACCAGCCAAGACGAGCAGTGGTGGCCCATCGCCCGCCAGCTCGGCCTGCGGCTGCAACGCGCCCGCATCGCTAAGGGCCTGAGCCAGGAAGCCCTGGCCCACGCCGCCGGCATCTCCACCTACACCTACCAAAAGTTCGAGAAAGGCGAGTCCCGCCCCGGCACCCCCATGAACCCGCGCCTGCGCACCCTCATCGCCCTGGCGACGGCGCTGGATGTGAAGGTGGAGGAGCTGGTGGGAGGGATGAGTGAGTAACTGCGTCTCCTACGACAGCTGCAGCAGCTCGTGGAACTGCTCATGTTGCAGTGGCAGATACGCTCCATCGTCTTGACTGCTTTGACCGAGATTTCTCTGTAGCGCTGCATTCACTATCGTAGCCAACGCAGTATTATTCTCAAACACTCTATTGGCGAGACTGACTACCGACTCATCGGCGAACCTGTCGAGTACGTCCTGAATTTGCTGCCGTTCGGGCTCATCGACAATCGATGCGTTCTTAAGCGTGCGAAGCTCATGGGCGGCAAGGGCGGCAGCATATAGAAGCGTGGCAAAGCGTTGTTGTGCTTCCTCATTGCTCATTACAAACTCAGGATCAGCCGTCACGGTGGATAGTTCAGTCAACGCATCGGCAGATGAAATTTTCGCCAGAGCTGTACTATTGAACGCCGCTTCAACCTCCTTCTGCTCCTCTTGAGTCTTCTGAGTGAGCAGCGATCCGAGCCTTGCCTTCAATGATGGATACGCCGTGTCGCCCCACCAAGTCTTAATCTTGGGAGCAACCGCTGAGACAAGAATGGTGCCTGCGATGGACACTCCCGCGACTGCCAACATAGCAACTGCAGTGCTCAAATCGGGGGACTCATTCGATTCATCATCCTCATCACGATCAACTTCAACCAGCTCAGCCTGCCCGCTTACCTGGTTGGTCTCATCGTCAAGAACGGCACCTCGGAACGCACCTTCGGTGTTGTTCGAGCGTGCGAGGTGGGTTCCTTCGGGGATGATGGCGCGGTAGAGCGGTTCCTCGTTGGCCATGGTTTTCTCCTAATTTAGTTTGAATATGCAGCGAGCTGAGACGTTGGAAGCTTCGGTGTTCCTGCCGAAGCGGACGCCTTCGCAAGCATAGCGCCATGCACGTGCGACTTAGCACCACTGCTTTTTGTCGCCCATACTCGAGGCAATTTGTCGACCTTTGGGTAGGTGTATCGAAGGTCGCCGGTTAGGACATTAAATTACTGCCTATAAGTTGGTCACCTTGTGTTTGCGAAAGCTATCAGCGACAGAGTGTCCGTGCCGCGTCATCAACTTGTAACTCATCGCCTCGAACCCACGAGAGAGAGCGGGCACATCCTTCTTGGTCAAGGAGGATGTGCCCGCTTTATCGCAGAGATACTGTCGTACTTTGGTGAGGTCAGTTTCAGTTAGCCCTTCGGAGGGTGAGGGTCATTGCCATAGGAGTTGCGCTCACCAATGGTACCGTCTCGCTTCTTGATGATGTGCTCACTATGGAGTTTCTGCGCCATCTCGCGTCCCTTGGCTTGTGCCTCAGCCTTGGTGTCGAATGTGTTGCTAGCCCGCTTATTGCCTAGGACGCGATTCTTCCATCGACCGTCCTCGCTGTATGTTTCGACATTGGCTGGCATGATGCTACCTCCTAAGTCGCTTTAGTGTGGCTGAGTATAAAGGAATGTCAAGCGATGCTGAGGTCTGCACCCATGTCCGCAACCAATCTGTTATATGTCAATCGTTCAAATGTCCGATGTCTCGAGTAAGTGCGACTTCGCATGTTTTCTGGAGGATTTCACAAGCGACGACGTAAACTTTGCAACGGTCAAGAGGCCGCAGGTGCCTACTGTGGTAGTTCTATGACGACAGTTCCGGCAAGCGTCAGGACACTCCAAGCACATCCCGCCACAAGGGTGACTCCCACCAGCCGGGTAGCTTGAGCATGGTCATGGTTGTGCCGGAGATGGCGAGCGCTTCGCCGTCTGGTAGCTCGAAGAGCTCGTGTGGCTCAAGGGCGTGCCGCAGGGTACCGACGTGGTCGACCGACACGACGCTGTCGTAGCGCTGCGCCCACTCTTCGAATGAGTCGCCTATCTCGTCGATGCGCTGCCCCTTCATCAGCATGTTGGCGCGTTCCATGCGAAGAAAGTGCTGTTCGCACAGGCCACGGATGCGTGGTTCGACACGCTCGACGCTCTGTGCTCGCCGTGTCGCCGATTCGATCAGGTCTGTCGTTGTGATGCCGCGATGTGGGATGGCTTTGAGCGCTTCGTGATCGACCATGACGTTCGTGTGGTAGCGGTTGACCAGGGGAGTGAGCTCGGATACACGCTGCAGGTAGGCGGCGTCGCGGTAGCCCCCCAAGAGCAACTGGCTGCCTCCCTCCACGATGCCGTAGCCTTGGCCGGGCCAGATGGCGTTAATGCGCTCGATGTCTTGCACGCCGAGGACGACCGTGATGCCGTCGCCGCCGGCCGTGGACATGAGTTCGGGCAGGGTATGGATGGGGGGGCGATGTTTGCTACCTCGTCCAAGGCAAGCATGCACCCGGTTGGGCGCTCTTCTACCGCCGTGGTGCGCCACTGAGTCACCAGCGCGCCGACCAGCGCTGTAACGAAGGGTGCGACGATCTGTGTATCGCTAGAACGTGCCTGCAGATACAGCGTTGAATCACCGTCGAAGAGTTCCGATAGTGTGAACTCATCGCGTCCATCAGGGCAGCACCGCTCGATCGACGGCAAGATGACGTTGCCGATCACAGACATCACATTCTGCCGAGTCTCGTCGGAGATCTTATCTTTCGAGAGAAAGTTCTCTAATGCAAGGCTCGCGGGATGTGTTGTCCCTCGCTTCCTCTTGAAAGCATTGTTAAGGGTGCCCATCGAATCAAATACGTCAGTGTCTGATTCCGAACTGCGTAGCCGCATCTTACGCACCAATTCTGCGAACATGCTAGCAGGCTTACGATTTAAAGCGCATGCCATCATGACTGGTGCCAAAGCCTGGATGGCTGCACCCCGGAAGAAGTCGGCGTTGTTGACGGTGTGTTCGCCCACTAGGCTAGCTGACACGAAGAATCTGGCGCGCTCCTCAGCAACCTTCCAGTCTTTGCACCCCTCCAAGAAGTTCCAAGACTTGTAGTGGGTGGGCGATGCCGGATCAAGCGCGACGTGCACCACGTTGCCGCCTGATGCATCCGCCAGCTGCTGACGGGCGGACTCGGTGACCTCGATGATGAACTGTTAAGATAACTAGAAACACACAATTATTGATATCGTATCCTAAATACTCTTATGAATAAGCTTCATCTTCTTGTTCCTAACAAACAACGAAATCAATCGAACTTTATGCCAGAGTGTCGTCGAAGTCTGCAACAACCTATTGACACCTTCATTCACTGAAAAATATTTTGCGGCTCCTGGAAGTACAGGTAGGCTAGCTATTGCATTAGTTTTTCCAAGTAGAGCGGCACTTTCTGTGTATGCTTCCAGCCAACTTAAAGACATCATAGACGAATCGATGTCCGCTAACCTTCGGCGGAGACCTCGACTATAATCTAGGTATGCTGACAGTGAAGCATATTCCCTAAAGGTTTGCAATGGTCTGAGCGCTGATGATAACGATATAAACCCAGTTTCACTGCTTTCGTTGCCGATCTTTAGAACTTCTAAAAGATTTACGACGTCCCATAATCTGACGCGAAGATGCGTAGTCAGGTCTTCAGCAATTGCTCCACGCAGCAGCCGAAGTATTGTAGTAACCTTTCGTCCAATTGGAAACCATCGGAGATCATGAGTCGCAGCTATCTTTATCAGAATGCGCGCCTTTGTTTCAAGACAAATTGCCGTAACCTCGCTATTATCGCAAAGGCCGGCATGTTTGTGCGCATTGCAAATGTTCCAGTAAGCCCTTAGCAAAGCCCCTCGATCCCATAAGCATGCCGACTTACGTTCTAAACGTCGAGCTTTATGCTCATGACTATTATCGGGGTATAGGCGTGACCAGTGGTAGTATGCTTGACTATGCTTCCCAAGCTGCCACGATACTTCAGCGGACTCCTGATCATTAACATTACTTTTAACTTCTGGATGAGCTTTAACCAGGATATCATGGTCGCGGTACATGCCCAGATGTAGGTAGAGTCTGCGCGTTGTCTCTAAACGTATATTTTTGGAGAATTTTGGAAAATGCGCGCCGTGTGAGCCGTTTCGTTTAGGGGAATTACCTAATAAGGGAATGTCCCACATCTGGGAAAGCGCATTAAGGTATTCGCGCGTCGGGCAACTGACTAGTGTGCAGTTCATTTTTGAATTATTAAACACGTCGAACAACTCGTTAATGTGTTGTTCGACAGGAACTGTCATACCGTCTATCGTGTGATTGTTTGTCGAGTGTTCTACCCAAACCACATTTTGTACGGAATTCTCGATGAACTCCAAATTATTTCTGACGAATGGGTTCATATCGAAATAGTCGGCTCCAGAATAACCAACTACTATCATTACTTTAGTATCTGAAGAACAGATGTCATCGATGAGTCGATTCTGTAGTTTCGAATCGAATCCATATTCAATATTACTTAATGTGGCACCTAACTGCGAGAATGATTCTATTGATGCATCGCCGAAGGAGCCATGAAAATGATTGACCGCATTTTCGGCACAATATTCGAAATTCATCGCTTTTTCTATCAAGCAGTCGAAGTTTGCAGTAATATGGCGACCACCCAACTCAAGGTGTTCTGCAAAAAAACGATGTAGGTCATTGCTTTCTGCACTGACGAGATCGCTAAGTAAAATTTGTAATGCCTCGACTCCGTATACTTTACTTACGATTTCAAGGATCGCCTCTAGGCGGGGGAACATACTAATGTATTCATCCTTGAAGTCAGTTTTCATCAACTTGGCTAGAACGCGATATGCATTCGATATAGTATCACGTGTATGGTCTGCGAAACATGCATCAATTGCTCGATATGTAAGTTCATTTCCAATTGGGCCAAAAGTAGGCCCATCGACTGATATGCCAGCGCCGCTTAAAAAGACTACATTTTCGGGATCTATATCTTGTTCAAACAGTCTCATGTCGATTCCCAACATTTAGTAAGTCGCACTGTCGACTCATGTTCGATAGCTCTTGCTATAGAGAAAATATAGTTAATCGGCGTGCTAGGCCCCAGTTTCGGAATGCTCCTTTGCGATTGCAGCTGCTAAATATTCCTTGGTTTCATCATCGTGAACCAGAGATAGAGCCAAGTTTCGATAATCATTTTGAGATAATCCAACATTCTGAGCCCAAAGTTTTGAAGCGCGTAGGTTGTCGGCTGCGAACCAACTCGCTGCTGCGCTTAAGACGTCAGGCGAGGATGTATCTCCTACAATGATTTGACACCAGGCATACGATCCATCTAACCCGGTAAGCTCAGAAAATAGGGTGCGCTGTGCTGCGTACACCCAAGCGTCTAACACCAGACCTGACATACTGTCATCAGTATATGTTGATTGACTTAAGTGTGATCTATCAATTTTTCCGCGTCGAGCTATACTCGCGATATCTGCACGACTAAGGCGTCTATTGAGCCGTTGTTTCCCCATTTTTGCAATGTACTCTTGAACGGCTTCACCAGGTAAGTAGTCATCCCGTAACTCACCTGCGAACATTCGTTCAACAATCTTGTGAAGGTCGTTTCGATCGTGGATTACTGCCATACGGCGTGCTTCGTCTATTCTGGCGAGATCTGCAAATAGGTCAATTTCGGCAATCACTCCACCAGAAAACGAGTTGCCATTCTCCTGAGGTCTGAACACGAGGAGACCATCGCAGTGGTTCACCAGGTAGTGATCCCTGAAAGGAATTTCATAGTAGATCGAATTTTCTATGACGCGAAGATAAGCTGATGCAGTTGCAGGGTCGAATTGATGAGCGTCGTCAAACGATTCAATACTGCGATGATCGGTTTGATTGGGTAAGTATCTTCGGCTCCCTATTAACGCAAAACCAGAATCCATACACGGCCAGCGCGGTATATTTCCACTGTTTCTGAAGAATACATTGTCTAAATCAGGTTTTGAGAATCTCAATTCATCTATAGCTGTGGGCATTAATGCAAGAACATTATTTTCTGCGAGTGTGCGCGGAAGACGATTTAAACTGTATACATCTTCAGACCACTTTCCGGTTGTCGAGTGATCTTCGCGGTGCCTAGTGATTGGGTGAGAAATATAGACGGCTCGTGGTGGTTTTTTGTCAAATAACACTCTTGCTAGTTCGACAGGATGTTTCGTGCCTACTAGATATAATGGAATATCAAGAGAATCGGCCAGCGCCTCGGCGGCGATCATTTCGGATCTCCGCCACCCGAGAATTTGACGCAACAATAGAGTATCTGCGTCTAGATCAGCTAATGCTTTAGTCCGCTGGTCGACGTTTTCGATAGACTGTCCAAGGTCCTCCAAAGTTGCACGAGCTTGCTTGCCTCTATCAAATATGTCGCCTTCGCCTCCGAGCGAGTCAAGCATATCGTATATGTCGTCTATGAGAAGAATAATGCGGTCGGGTTCAATAGTTTCACCCTTGGCATTTCCATCATCTTTCAAAGTGTGAGAATGAACTAGTGACTTTGCATGAACTGGTGAGTGAAATAACTGACTTCGTGCATCATAAAGCGTAAGATGACAACCAAGTACATTTATGTCGGCATCAGAGTTCGCTAAGACAGTTATACCTTTTGATATGGCCGTACTAGTATCGTCGAATATTTTCTTCATGGGGTTAAGCATGAGTTGACGATAACTTTTATTTTCCAAGTGGTCGACGATATCAACAAATTTAACGGTGTTGTTCAGTTCGGCGTCTAAGTATGTTTGCATTTCTTCCATACAGGACGCAAGCCCAGCGCCAGCCATGGCGCATACCAATGCGTATTTTGATGCCACTGTTTTTGTTTTCTAGCCGAGAACTTCTCTGTCTTTCAAGTAAACTCGCACTGCCCCAGGCATTTCGTAAGCGCGCCCTCTGCTTATGAGTTTGGTTGCACTTTTGCCTAAACGGCGCACCGAAACTGATACGCCAGCTTTCTCGAGTTGCTCTTTAATGTCGCTGACGTCCGTTTTTCGGTCGGTCTGAATATAGACGTCTGAGGTCAGAGAGTCCGGGTCTTCCCTCATAATCTGCAGTGCTTCTGGTGACATTCCTTGTTCTCCAATTTGCCTTTCATTAATCTCCCGATTCATTCTAGTTGTCCTTTTTGACTATATAATTTATGTTGTCATTTACATTCTAACATAAATCAATTTATGCCAAAACTTCGAACGCTGATTTCGGGATGCCGATTCTGTATTGAATAATGTGTCTCATACTTAAGTGAAGTAGAAACTGTAATGGGATGGATGCTTACGCGATGGGGTGTATTGCCTTGAGGTGGCGGGGATATTCTTGGACATGTGTGTCCTCCTTGATCTCATACGCTTTTGAAGGCACTGACTGGCTAGACGCTGGGCTTGCGTCCCCTCCAGGGTACCTTCGACGAGGCCGTGCGTGCTTCAGATGTTGGTGTGTGTCACCTCTGTGGTGACGCTAGCAACCTGGTAGCGCGCATCACCATTGACGATTACCAGAGTTGACCAACCGGCAGTTAGCGCAACCCTCCAACAGTGAGGTGCTGCTCTTGGACGCCTTACCCTCCTCACCACTCCCACCCAAACCCACCAAACAGCCCGCCGTGGACGTCGCGCTGGGTGAGGGTGGCGCGCTGCTGGGCGTCCAGGTGGGTGCGGTTGTACTGGTTGGCTGCCTGGGGGCGGGCGAAGGGGCTAGCCCCGGTGAACTGCCAGATGCTGGCTGGCACCTCCCCAATGAAGCGCACCTGGATGGTGGCCAGCAGTGAGCGGGCGTGGAAGGCCCGGCTGGCCAGGGAGATCGGCGTGGTGGGCTCCTCGCCCGGTAGGGGCTCGGCCCGGAAGGCGAGGTCGTAGCGCGTCGCGTCCTGCATCGGCGTGCGCCTGCCGGTGGCGGGGTCGATGTGCCAGAAGTGGTCGTTCCAGCCAGCGCCTTCGACGGGGCGGCTGTTGACGCTGAACTCTCCGTCCGGCTGCGCGGTGACATGGGCGGGGTAGGAGCGGGAGATGGTGACGAAGTCCAGCTCGCCAGCCATGTTGGCCAGCCGGTAGTGCTCCACTGTGCCGCGCCACTGACAGTGCTCCACCACGATGAGCGTGGTGGTCTCCTCATAGACAATCCCACCGTGCATCTCCGGCACATCCAGCACCAGCGGTGCCTGGGCATAGCGCCCGGCCACCAGGCGGCTGTGCAGCAGGCGCAGACCAGCCTCCTCCCGCGAGGCGATCGTCTCCATGCTGCACCCCAAGCGGTTCGCCATCGCCCGCCGCCGCTCCAGCAGGCTGCCACTCCCGGCTGTCTCAGGGCTGAGCGCAAAGGCGGCCAGCAGCACACCCACCAGCGGCTCGTCCTGCTCACTCCCGCTCTCACTCAGGCTGTGGATGGCCGAGACAATGCGATGCCGTAGCCGCTCAAAGGAGTCCTCCAAGCTGCCCCGGAGCACCTCATCGGCGATCGGGGCGCGTACTAGCCGCGCCGCCGTAAACCCACCGCGCTTGCGCAGCCACGCCAGCTCACGCAGCAAGGAAGCCGCATCATCGGCATCGAGCTGAGTGCGGGACATGAGCAAGCCTCCTAGGGGAGTAGGAGCAGGGCGTGGCGAGAGGATGGGCAGAGATGACGTCGCTGTGGCAGGGCAGCGACGAGGTGACCGCGAGGTCGGTGCCGGTGCTGGTGAGGCGCCTGCTGTGACGGGCCTGTCGTGAGCGGCAACTCGGGTGTCGGCGGACGGGACGGGCCGCGAGCCAGCCTAGACCGAGCGGCCAGGACAAACCAGGAGATATGGCGCAGAGGTTTGCGGACGGTGGTGAGGAGGTAGTAGCGGGGCTGCTGGGGTAGCGGCTGGATGAGACCTGCGATCAACAGCATGGCAACTCGCCACTGCGGGAGCGATGGCACCCACCTCGTTGTCGGGCCACTGCGAGGCGGCGGTCTGCAGTACCGGCGGCTCTTGAGCCCTCTTTTCCAACTTTCTTCCAACTTTGACGGCCGTGCTGAGCGGCCTGCCTAGAGTCGAGTCATCGCCGCGTCAAGCCCCGTTATCTGGCGGAAAAGTCGCTTAGTTGATAGGTCAGCGGCGATGGCTCTGGCGTTGCGCGCTGGCTGGTCTCTCTGGCCAGCCATCGGTGCCAGAGCGCTAGATCGGGGACGGCTAGCCCGGCTGGCCGTCTTCTCTCTTCTCTCCTCGAAAGGACTCCTCATGGCTTCTACCAATCTCAGTCTCTTCTCGCCCCAGCGCACCCGGATGGGGGTGGTGCTGGGCAATGGCCAGGCCCGGGTGACCAGGCGGGAGATCGAGCAGGTCGCTGCCCAGGCAGAGGTAGCCGCTCAGGCTGAGCAGGCCCGGGCCTTCCTGACCTCCCAGGTACTGACCAACATCGCCACGCTGGTCACCCAGGCCGAGGCCCAGACCCGCATCGCCCCCGGTGGTGCTCAGTTCTACGAAGCGATCATCACGGGGTATGCGCTGGGGGCTGGGCAGCGCATCGGGCAGCTGTAGGCGGCGGGGCGCTGCGGTGCGTCGCTGACCCAGAGCGCGAGCCCACGCGCGACTGGTGGCGTGGCAGCACTCCTGAACTGCCGGAGGGCAGCAGCACTGGCTGCTCGGCTAGCTGGGACTGTCACCTCTCGGTGGGTCTCAGGATGGCCGGGCTAGTACCGCAACGTCGCCAACAACGCCGCCAACCCGGTGGTGAGCTCCCTGCCTCGCGCCTTCTTTTCTTCTCCTCACGCTCCTTCTCTCACTTCCTTCTCTTCTTCTCTCATCTCTTCTCATCTTCGGAGGTTTCATCATGACGGTCATAGTCGGGATCCTGGCCCTCATCGGCCTGGCGGTGGTAGGCGCAGTCGGCTGGGCGTTTGCCCAAGGGGTGCGCGATGGCCTGGCAACGTGGCGGGAGACGCCGGGCGGAACGAGTCAGCCGCTGCCCGTAGGCGAGTCGCCACTTTCGCTCTCTGCCGCGCTGCCGAGCAGCTACCAGGCTGGCCAGCTGGCCGGTGAGGTGGCAGCCAGCTGGCGCTCCGCACACCAGGCGGCCAGAGCAGCTGGAGCAGGCGTCCCGGCCAGCTCATCCTGGGCAGCCGCTCTGGCTCTGGGCAGCGAGCTGAGCCAACAGCGCCAAGAAGCCGGCCGCGCCATGCAAGCAGCCATGGCCCAGGTGCTACAGGACAACGAACAGGCAGTGCGGGAGGCGGCCGGTGCGGCCGGTGGAAGGTGCGACACCAGTAGCGGTGGCGGTGTCACTGACGAGAGCAGCGGCAACAGCGCCAGTGGTGGCGGCGTGTCTCCTGAGGCGGTGCCGGATGCATTGGACAGCAACCGCACGGCAGAGGGTATGGCCCGTCCCTCCTGGCCGGCTCACTCGCCCTCGCGTCGCCCGCCGCGGCCGCGCCCCAGGCGGTGCACGCAGCACAGGCCAGCTCGGTCGGACGAGCGGCAGCCGTGAGCGTCTGCATCCCAGCATGGCGCTGCCTCGACGACCCGCTGACCGTGCGGATGCCACCGCAATCGTCAGCAGTCTTCACTCGCATTCTGAGCATTCTTGCCCGCTTGTTGCAAAAACTACAGCACCGACTTTCGTGGCCACTAAATGGCGCGTGTGTCCATTTTGTTTCCTGGGGTGGCACCACAGAAATGGCTCACAAGCAGGGCGTGTCGCGTCGCTTCGTAATCTGAATCGGGAAGCCTTGCAACACGCGAGTGTTCGTGGAATGTATGGGATAAGGGCAGCGAACGGCTGGCGCACAAAAAAGCTGGCGAATGGCTTGCCCGAAGTTAATAGCAAGTATGAAAAGACAAAGGAGGGTTCATCATGCAGCAGAAACTGATGCAGCCGCAGACGAGGCAGGCACTGCGGCGAGGTACTAGGGGAGTGGCGGCTCGGCACGGTGACGCGGCCAAGCAGGCAGGCGCAGCAGGGAGACCCGGCACTGGCGAGCCGCGACCTAGCGACGCGGTGAGCGCTGGAGCTGCCACCAGCGCTGCGGTGCTCGGCCAAGACAGCGCAAGCAAAGCGGCCGGCAGCGGCGGGAAGGCCGGTGTGCCGACTGAGAACGTTGGCTCATCACCCGCCATCCCTGGCCTGCCGCCTGGCGGTTTTGCCACCATCCTGGTCGATCCGCCCTGGCCACTGCAGAGTGGTGAGAAGCACTACCGGACGATGAGCCTGGCGCGGATCAAGGCTTTGCCGGTGGGGCGTCTGGCGGCCCGTGATGCCCACCTGTGGCTGTGGACGACCAACGCGCTCTTGCCGAAGGCGTATGAGGTGGCTGAGGCCTGGGGCTTTACGGTGCGCAGCCCGTTGACTTGGGTGAAGTTCCGCCTTGGCCTGGGTGGTCGCTACCAGCTGCGTAATGCCACCGAGCAGCTGCTGTTCTGCACCCGAGGGAGAGCCCCCTTGGGGTCGCGCTCTCAGCCGACCTGGTTCAACGCCCCCGTCACCGAGCACTCGCGCAAGCCAGCTGAGCAGTTCGCCATTATCGAGCGGGTCAGCCCTGGGCCGTACCTGGAGCTGTTCGCCCGCCGCCGGCCAGAGTCGAACCAGCCCTGGGCGGTGTGGGGCGACCAAGTGGCGAGCGACATCCGCATCCCCGGCTTTGCCGTGCCGCGGTACAGCAAGCGGGTGCAGGAGGCAGAGACCGAGACAACGACCACGGCAACGGAGCGAACGGAGGCGGTGCAGACGGCGGTGACTGAAGCGGCTGGCGTTTCTCGCCTGGGTGCGTCCTTTGCTGCGGCGATCAACCAGGCCGGCAGTGAGCGCCCTGCAGCAATGCGCCGTGGCGGCGCTGGTGACGACAGAGATGACAGCGCTGACGGTACCGGCAAGGAGGCCCTGCGATGAGTCGGCCGTGGCATGACAAGTACCCAATTCGCACTCTTCGAGGAGATGGTGATGATGAGCGATTCGAGGCGTTCGCTTGCTGGCAGCCTGCTGCGATGCGGCGTCGGCCTGCTCCTGATCGCGATGGGGCTGAGGTGGATCGTCGCCATCGTGCAAAGCAGCTGGCCCTGGCTCGTCGGGCTGCTCGCCGTGAGCGCCGCCGCCTGGCTGGCAGTGCGCTGGTGGCGCAGCCGACGGGAGTGGTGAGGGCGCCGTTCAGAAGCGAGCGGCAGACGGATGGACGTCGTCAGGTGGGTCTGGCTGAGCAGTGCCCGAGTTGGCCAGTGGACGACAAGACGCAGCGGACACGTTCTCGTCGGCGTCGCAGTTCTCACTCTCCTGCTGGAGACCACCGAAAGAACGGTGGGAGGCCTCATTCTCCAAGGAGGCAGCCATGATGGCCTCTCGTGCCGGTGGTCGCCCGGGCTCGTCGCGGCGGGTGCGCTTGGTGCCGGTGCGGCACAGCAGCATGGATCACCGGGCGGTGGCGCGGATCGTGCTGGCACTGGCGCGGCAGATGGCGGTAGAGGCAGATGAGGCCGTGGAGTCGGCGGCGGATGACGAGGTGGTGTCCTTAGGTGCAGGGGTCTGCGCAAGGAGTGAGCGTGGCACCAGCGATGTGTCGGTTGCCGCAAGTGATGCGGCGGCTCCGTGGGCTGGTGCTCATAGCGGGCAGAGCGCCCGTGGTGGCACCACGGCGGGGCGCTGCGCTGCGAATGAGCCCGTGTCGGCATTGCCTGGGAGTGGTGGCTTGGCAGGACGGTGTGCTCACCAGCGTCATGAGGGTTCTCACCACTCACCTCATGAAGATGCTGCTCCCTTCTCCACGCCGGGAGGCACCCCGTGATGGCCCGCCCCGCTCAGCCCCTGGTGTGGCACCAACTCCGCTTTGCTTTGCCGCTTGCCCAGGACACAGCGGTCGGTCTGGTGGAGCGCATTCTGGCGGATGGTTCGCTTGGTCGGGTGGTGCTGGAGCTGCGCGCCTCAAGCGGTCAGGCGGTCTGGGCGGTGGGCTCGAGCGCGGGTGAGCGGTTGGTCTCGCTGGTGCCGGGCTGCCGGGTGTCGCGTGGGTTTTCGCGGCGGGCGGTGGATCAGGCGGTGGTGGTGTCGGCCCGGCCGGTCGGGATGGGACTAGCGGCGGAGCGGCTGACGACAGTGGTGCGGGCCGTCCTGGCTTCCTTGGCGGTGACGGCTGAGGGGGAGGAGCTGGTGGTTCAGTTGCAGCTGGGGCGGCGCTTTGCCCCGGAGGCGTGTGGGCGGGTGGAGCCGCAGGGCTGGCTGGAGCTGCTCGGGCTCGTGCCGGTTCCGTCTCTTAGTGGTGAGCGGGGTCGGCGGCTAAAGATGCAGGTGGGGCGGCATCGGGCGGCGGCGAGTCTGCGCTTGGGGGTGCGGGCCGCCTCGCCGCTGCGCCAGCGGACGCTGCTGCAGGGGCTGCTGGGGGCGCTGCGTCTGCTGGAGGGGCCGGGGGTGCGGCTGCGCGCCCGCACGGAGCACCCCGCCAAGCTCGATGCGGTGCGGCGGCCCTGGCGGGCCGGGTTGGAGCTTGGCGCGGGAGAGATTGTGGCGATGGCGGGCTGGCCGGTGGGTGAGCTGCCGTTGCCGGCGACGCCGTCGGCTCATCCGCGGGTGCTGGCGCTGCCAGCGGCGCGTGAGAGGCAGCGGGCGTTTGCCACAGGGGTGGCGGATCAGGCGGGTGAGCGCCTTGGTATCTCGATTGGTGATGCGCTCTACCACACGGTGCTGCTGGGACCGACGGGGGCTGGTAAGTCCACCGCCTTGGCGCATCTGGCGTTGGCGGATATTCACGCTGGTCGGGGTGTGCTCCTGATTGATCCGAAGACGGATCTGGTAGCGGACATTCTGGCGCGGATTCCTGAGCAGCGGCGCGATGACGTGGTGGTGATCGACCCGACCAGTAGCCGCCCGGTGGGGATCAATCCGCTGGCCCGGACGCAGATGGCGCACAGCGGTGCGTTGTCGCCGGTGGGAGGTGGCGTGCTAGGTGGTGGTGCGTCGCCGGAGCTGGTGGCAGATACGGTGCTGGCGACGTTGAAGGGGGTGTTTGCTGAATCCTGGGGTGTGCGGGTGGAGCAGGTGCTCTCCGCAGCACTGGTGACGCTCGCGCGCACGCCCAGGGCAACCTTGGTCGATCTACCCCTCGTGCTGACGAACACGGCCTACCGTCAGCGGCTCATTGCAGCCTCGGGGGCGGATCCGCTGGGGACGGGCCAGTTCTGGGCGGCCTATGAGGCGCTCAGTGAGGCGCAGCGTCAGCAGTGGGTTGGGCCGGTACTGACGCGGCTGCAGCCTTTCCTCATCCGCCCGCACCTGCGGGCCACGCTGGGTCAGGCAGTACCGTCGTTCGACCTGGGGGAGGTGTTCACGCGGCGGCGGATTGTGCTGGTCAGTCTCAACAAGGGTGTGTTGGGGGCGGAGTCGGCTCGGCTGCTTGGGTCGCTGCTGGTGGGCCAGCTCTGGCCGCTCATCCTGGCGCGGGCTGCGATGGAGCCGTCGCGGCGGCATGTGGTCAGTGTCTTCATTGATGAGGTACAGGACTACCTCTCGCTGCCGGGCAGCCTGGCCGACGCCCTGGCCCAGGCCCGGTCACTGGGCGCAGCCTTCCACCTGGCGCACCAGTACCGCAGGCAGCTGCCCGCGGCGCTCAAGGCGGGGATCGATGCCAATGCGCGCAACAAGATCATCTTCTCCCTGAGCGCGGCAGACGCGGCCGAGCTGGCCCGCCAGGCAATTGGCCTGGAGGCCGCCGACTTCCAGCTGCTACCGCGCTTTGGCGTCTACGCCCGCACCATGCACCACGGACGGGAGAACCCCTGGTGCCACGCCACCACCCTGCCACCAACCCCACCAACCCAGGACGCCCTGGCCCTGCGCGCCGCCAGCCAAGCGCGCTACGGCCAAGACGCCGCGCAGACTGAGGCCGCCCTGCTCGCGCGAATCGGACAGAACGACAACACGCCGGGCGATACCAGTGGTGATGCAGTAGCTCGACCAACGTTGGCCGGTGCTACGGACGCCCCGGATGGCCGTGGGGGAGAAGCGACGAACGAAGGTACTGGGCCTGCGAACGGCGTACCTCATTCGACGGCTGATGTGGTGTTCGGCCGCCGGCCTGGGCGGGATGGAGGAACGACATGACGGGCGGAGGGATCGAGCGTGTCCTCCGCGGCGTGTCGGCGGCCCGGGTAGCGCTTCAGACAACACCGGGGCTACGAAGTTCGCTGCGAAGTATCGCCCCTATCAGGCCCCTGCGCTTGTCTCCACCACTGGATCGCCGAGACGCGTCGGGAGACGAATCGCCAGACGCATCGCTGCAGCGAGCAGGCGGGGCTATCGGCGCAGTAGCGCGGCACAGGCGCGGTTACGGGAGGCGACTGATGGCCCCTTCTGGCCATCCCATCACCACTGACAACGGCCCCAGCCTCACAGCCCCTGGCTCGCAGCAGCGACTTGATCAACCACATGACGATCACACAGGACGAAACAGCCATGAACACATCGATATCGGAATACGCGAGCGTCGGGACAGATACCGGTCTGACAGTGCCGACGCCTGCGACGACACTAACGACGACAGAGGCTGAAGCGAAGCGGCCGGTTCCCACGCGGATTGGCCGCGCCCAGCTGCAGGCGATCGCCGAGCAGCTCGATACCACCGATCGCGAGCTACTGGCGCTGCTGGCGGCCCATCGCTATGCCACAACCCGCCAGCTGGCGCAGATCACCGAGCTGTCTGGGCAGTACGGTTCGGCCCGTTCGGCGCTGCGCCAGACCAGTCGGCGGCTGCGACGTCAGCACGGGCTGGGGCTGGTTGCTCACCTGGCGCGGCGGATCGGTGGCACACGGGCCGGCTCAGCCGGGTACGTCTGGTACCTGACAGCAGCAGGGCAGCGCCTGACGAGCGAGGGGCAAGGGCGTGGATCGCGGCGGCGTTTTCAGGAGCCGTCGGCGCTGTTCCTTGCTCATACGTTGGCGATCACGCAGGCGAGGGTGGTCATCGAGCAGGCCATTCACGCCGTCGGTGGGCACCTGGCCCGGCTGCGTACCGAGCCGGCCTGCTGGCGCTCCTGGCTGCGGCTCGGTGGGGCGCTGGGCTGGCTCAAGCCGGATCTGGAAGCAATCACGGCGACGGATACCGGCGCAGAAGATCACTGGCTGCTCGAGGTCGACCTAGACACCGAGCATCCGGCACGGCTGCTGGCCAAGTGCCACGACTACCAGGCTCACCTGGCCAGCGGCACCTTCCAGGCCCAGCACGGCTACTACCCGCAGGTGGTCTGGCTGCTGACCAACCAGGCACGAGCCGGCCGCCTGGCCGAGCAGATCGCCGCCGACCAGACGCTCACCCCTGGGCTGTTCAAGATCACCGCCGCCCCCGAACAGCTCGCCGCCCTGATCCAGCGCGGCCCATGACACAGCGAAAACAATCCACCCGCCCTGGCGTTCTCCGTGCGCTTTTCTTCGCAACGAGAACATCGCCGCAGAAAAATGGTGCAGCATCGGCAGAAAATGGCGTAATAGCGCGGCAAAGCCGCTAGTGCAGGGTCGGTGTGATCGCTTCTCGGGGGAATATGAAATCGGACTGGACTTTTCCGTCCATCTGAGCGTCAATAGAAAGAGGAGACACACAAAACAGTGAAATAGCAATATATGATGAGAGGAGGACGCCGATGACAACAAAGACAACAACGAACGCACAGGAGAAACGCCTGGCGGTGCTTGACGGTGTGCCGGCCACCGCGCTGGACAGCCCGGCTGGTACCGGGGCGATCGCCATCTTCTACGGGGCGGCCCGCTACCCCTTCGAGCTGGCCCGGCAACGGGAGCTGGTCGAGGACTACGCCGACGCGATGGGCCTCAACCTGGTCACCGAGTTCCACGACCGACAGCAGCGCCAGGATGGGCTGCGGATGCTACTGGACGCCTGCCAGCGCGGTGGGGTCGAGTACGTCATCACGGCGGGCTGGCCCACCCCCAACCTCACCGCCGCCGAAGCAGACAAGGTCGTCGACCAGCTCGCCCAGGCCGGCACTCACTTGGTCTGCCTCAACGCCTGGCGCCCCGGCGACGGCACCCCACCCGCCTGGTGGAACGACGAGGAAGGCACGTGGATGCGGCAGCTCGATGCGCTGAGAAGCCAAGAACACCGACAGCGCGAGCAGACCAGAGAGCACAGTCAGCCTGGCGAAACCGGCGCGGACGGCCAGGTCAACCAGACCGGTCGAACCGGCAACGCCAGCCAGTCCACCGAACCCAGCAAGGAGGTGCACCATGCCTGACGCACTCGCTCCCGATCCCTTCACCGCCATGGCCGCGCAATTGACTCCCAAGCGGGCCGTCTCATACATCCGTGTCTCCACCCGGGAGCAGGCCCAGCGTGGTGGGTCGGAGGAGGGGTTCTCCCTGCCGGCCCAGCGTGAAGCGAATAAGCGCAAGGCCCAGTCCATGGGTGCACTGGTGGTTAAGGAGTTCGCCGACCGGGGCGAGTCGGCTCGCAGCGCCAACCGCCCTGAGCTGCAGAAGATGCTGGCGTACCTCAAAGAAGACGGCGGGATTGACTACGTCATCGTCCACAAGCTTGACCGGTTAGCGCGGAATCGAGCGGACGATGTGGAGATAAACCGGGCGTTTGAGGAGGCCGGTGTGCGCCTGGTGTCGACTAGCGAGAACATCGACCAGACGCCAGGCGGCATGCTGCTGCACGGCATCATGAGCAGTATTGCTGAGTTCTACTCGCGGAACTTGGCCAACGAGGTCATCAAGGGGATGGGCGAGAAGGCCAGGAATGGTGGGACGCTGGGCAAGGCACCACTCGGTTACCTCAACGTGCGTGCAAGGGACGAGAACGGGAGAGAGATCCGCACCATCGCCCTGGATGAGGAGCGGGCACCACTCATCCGGCTAGCGTTTACGGAGTATGCGACGGGGCAGTGGACGACGAAGAGGCTCGCTGCGCACCTGCACGATCGTGGGCTGACGACCGTGCCGACGGCCCGTAAGCCGGCCAAGGCGGTGTCGGGTGCCCAGCTGCATCGCATGCTGCGCCACCCCTACTACAAGGGCGTCATCTCCTTCCAAGGGGTGGAGTACGCCGGGGCACATGAGCCCTTGGTGGACGAAGAAACCTGGAGCCAGGTGCAGGCCGTGCTGGACTCCCATCGCTTCGGCGAACGCGAGCGCCAACACAACCACCACCTCAAGACGACGGTGTACTGCGGCCTCTGTGGTGCCCGCCTGCTGGTGCAAAACACGCGCAACAGCAAAGGCGATCTCTACCCCTACTTCATCTGTGCCAGGCGGCAGCGAACCCACGACTGCTCCTTCCGCGCCGTTTTGATCGACGTCGTCGAAGAGCGGATGAGTGACCTCTACCGGACGATCCAACTCGGCCGCCAGGATCGCCAGCTCGTGGAGCAGTATGTGCGAGAGGAGCTACGGCGCCTTGAGCGCGACAAAGATCGGACGATCCGCTCCCTCACCACCAGGCGCACCAACATCGAGGACAAGCGCCGCCGCCTGATGCACGCCCACTACGAAGGAGCCGTCCCCCTGGAGCTGCTCAAGGAGGAACAGACCCAGCTCACGGCCGAACTCAACCAGATCGAGCGCCAGCTGGCCGCCTACCAGGCCGACATAACCGAGGTGCGGCAGCGCCTTGCCCAGGCCCTTGACCTCCTCGAAGACTGCCACCGCCTCTACCAAGCCGCCCCACCGCATCTGAAGAAGCTGCTCAACCAAGTCTTCTTCCAGCGAGTACTGGTCAACCCAGCGGTGGATGAAGACGGGCGCGTCATCCTGCCGGAGGATGGAACGAATGATGACGGAGGCAGGAACGCGGCTGATGCAGCAGCTGGCGACTGCCCGATAGGGGAGAGCGACGGGCCATTGCAGCGAGCCACAGCACCGCGCCTGCTGGCCGACGCAAGTAGCGATGCCAGCCTGGCAGCCAACCTCCGACTGCCCTTCGCCTGCCTGACCAGCCGCCTGATGCACAACGTCGCACGACACCGCAGTGCGACCTTGTTGCAGGACAACACACGAGAATACCGGGATGCTGCCCAGGTGGACTGCCCGGTCAACGACACTGTCTGCAACGACGAAGCGCTCACCAGTGGTGGTGAGCGCTTCGCATCTTCATCAACCAACCCAGACCGTGTTACTCATGACCTAGGTTTGGGTAAGGCTATCGTGGTACCCCCACTGGGATTCGAACCCAGGACCTTGTGCTTATCAGGCACGACACGAGGTATAAGCTCGCTGCTCTAACCGCTGAGCTATGGGGGCGCGGCCGTGACGCCGACGGCGTCGAGGAGGCCGGCGCTGCCAGCGCCGAAGAGGCTCCGGCAGCGCGGAAGTAGGTTACCCCAGATCAGAGCTGCGTCGGTCGTTTTCCTGACTGTGTTCCGTCGGTGCTCCATCATGCGGACGTGTCGGGCTGCATCGACGTCGTCAGGTCTCAGCAATTCCGGACCGTGCCGCTAGCCTGGTCGCATGAGTCACACTCCTGCACCTGCATCTTCTGAGGCCGGACGCGAGGCCTCACGGAACACCCCGGAAGGCTTCTTGACGGTCGGCGACGTCATCAGGCTCGTAGAGGATGCCGCACCTTCTGACCTGGCTGCCTCATGGGACTCCAATGGTCTCATCTGCGGAGACCCCGCTGATCCGGTGCAGAGCATCCTGCTGGCAGTCGACCCGGTGACAACTGTTGTCGACGAGGCCCTCAGCTCCGGCGTCGACATGGTCATCACCCACCATCCTCTCTACCTGCGCGGAACCGATCGCGTCGCGGCCACCGACCCCAAGGGCCGTTCCATCCATCGGCTCGTTCGCGCCGGCATCGCGCTCCTCAACGCCCATACCAGTCTCGACGCCGCCCATGGGGGAGTGGCTGAGGCCCTTGCCGATCGCGTGGGTCTGACCTCCACCGTCCCTCTGGAGCCAGACCCGGTCTCCCCGGACCAGGGCATCGGTCGGATCGGCACACTTGTGCAGCCCATTACTTTGCGTCAGCTCGCGACCGACGTTGCCGCAGCCCTTCCGGACTCGGCTCCCGGCCTCCTCGTGGGCGGGGACCTCGACGCCGTCGTCGAGCGCATCGCCGTCTCAGGCGGGGCAGGCGACTCTCTTCTGCAACAGGCCCGGGAAGCCGGAGCCGATGTTTTCCTCACTGCTGATCTGCGCCACCATCCCGCCTCCGAGCACCTGGAGAACGGTCGCCCCTACCTCCTGTGCGGAACGCACTGGGCCACCGAGTGGGTCGGCCTGCCTCCGCTCGCTCAGCGGCTCGAGGAGGACGCCCGCTCCCGTGGCGCCTCACTGAAGGTCCAGGTCTCCCACATCGTCACGGACCCCTGGGTGCTGCGGCTGTCCACCGGATCAGACCGGGCGTGAGAGGATCATGAGAGGATTCGCAGCACCAACCTGTACGCACCTGAAGGAGCACACGCCGTGACCAGCGCCCCCATCGCCCAGCAGCGCCTTCTCATCGACCTCCAGGACCTCGACTCCCGCCTGGCACGGCTGCATCACGAGCGCAAGCACCTTCCGGTCCTGGCCCATATCGAATCAGTCATCGAGCGCCTCAAGGCCAACAAACGGGCCGCCATTCAGGCCGATGCCGCCCTCAGTGAGGCCAAGACGCAGGCAACCCGCAGCGAGGACGAGGTCGGCCAGGTAGTGCGCCGTGCCGAGGTCCTGCGCGAGCGTCTCCACTCCGGCAGCAGCGCCGCCCGCGACCTGTCCGCCATCCAGGGCGAGATCGACCAGCTCGGTCAGCGCCAGTCCGCCCTGGAGGAGGCTCAGATCGCCGCCATGGAGGCTCTTGACTCGGCCCGAGAGGAGGCGGAGCGCCTCAGCCGGGAGGAGGATGAGATCCGCGCGGCCGGACGTGAGCTCACCGCCACACGCGACGCCGAGTTCGCCCGAATCGATAAGGAGGTCGAGTCCCTGGAGAACCAGCGGGCAGATCTGGCCGGAACGATTGAAACTGCCCTCCTGGCTGACTACGAGGCTGTCCGAACCTCCACCGGGGGTCTCGGTGCGGTCGCCCTGAGAGGACGGGCCATTGAGGGCGGCGCTGTTGAGATCAGCCCCCAGGAGCTGGCGCGCATCGCGGCAGCCCCGAAGGAGGAGGTCATCCACGCAGAGGAGAACGACGTCATCGTCGTACGGATGGATATCTGAGAGCGGCTGCTTCTTAGCCGTCCGCCTGACGAACGGGCTCCTGCCCGGCGTGAACGATGGCCGCCAGTCTCAGTGAGTCGCCAGGGTGAGGACTCGTCGCCCCTGCCGGTCCGGCTCGGACATCTCAACGTCGTCGACGCCGTTCAGCCGCCCGGCGATGTTCGCGATGTCGTCCGCGTGCGCTTGCACGGACAGGGACTTGCCGGCAACGGCTCTGAGAAGTTCTCCGGTGAGCAGCCCCCGAGCCTGCTTCGCCATGTGGGAGACGACCTTGTGGGAGCCGTCTTCGGTAATGCGAACCACGCACACCGTTATGACCTCGATGCCGTTACGTACGGACGGCTTCCATGCGGCCGCATAGTCCGCCGATCGACAGTCGACCACCAGTCCCTGCGCTGCCATGCCGGTGAGCGACGGCGCAAGGTACGGCTTCCAGAAGGATGGCAACCGCCCCGTTCCCGGAAGACACGTCCCCATGGACAGGCGGTGGTCCGGGACCAGGTCAGTGGGGGAGAGGGCGCCCCACAGGCCTGAGAGAATGACGCAGTGGCTTCTCAAGGCTCTGCGCCCGGTCGTCTCCTCGGCGATCGAGTCGAGTCCCGCGGCCTCGTAAAGCACTCCCGTGAACAGCTCATAGGCGGGGGCACAGGGAGCCGTCTCCAGAGACAGGTTCGCTTCTGCCAGCTCCGCGCTGCGAGGCCCCAGCCCCAGAACGGACGCGCTGTCCGGACGCCGGCTCACCTCGGTCAGCGCCGATATCACCTCACGGCGTGGCGAGGTCAGCCGCTCGGCATCCAGAAGCGAGTCGAGATCCAGTGACGGTCCACTGGCTGGAGCGGTCTTTCCCTCGGACGGAGGCAGCAGGATCAGCACCCGCACATAATAGGTTGTGACGCGGTTCCCGGCAGATCAGGGCCTTGCGGCGGGCACGGTTCCTCGACGACGCACCATGCGGCTACACTGACGCGTGCGGACGAGCCGACCGGGCGGCCGCGGTACCTGCAGTCGTCTTCACGGCGGCGCGGGGCTGAGGAACGTCCGGGCTCCACAGAGCAGGGCGGTGGCTAACAGCCACCCGGGGTGACCCGCGGGACAGTGCCACAGAGAGTAGACCGCCCACCGCATCCCGGTGAGCAAGGGTGAAAGGGTGGGGTAAGAGCCCACCAGCGCGACGGGCGACCGCCGCGGATCGGTAAACCCCGCCCGGAGCAAGACCGCACAGCTGGCGACTGAAGGCTGCTCGCCCAAGTCAGCGGGTAGGTCGCACGAGGCCGTTGGCAACAACGGTCCAAGATGAATGGTCGCCACCGCCCAGTCCGGTAACGGCGGGCGGCAACAGAACCCGGCGTACAGGTCGGCTCGTCCGTGCCACTCTTGATCATGACATGTGGGTGGGGCCGACCAGAAGCTTCTGGTCGGCCCCACCCACATGCGTCAAGCGAGCGGTTCACTCACTTTGCGGCGACATATACTTCATCGCTGCCGGAGAAGCCCCTGACGGCGAAAACGCCCTTGCCGTCATTGGCTGTGGCCTCGTCCACCAGGAAGACGAAATAGCCCTTTGCAGTGCCACCATCTCGAGGCATGTCCTGCTGGTTGAACATGGACTTGTCGACGAACGACTCGCTTCCCGAGGTATTTCCGTCGTGGGAGTAGTCGATCTGCAGACCGTACTTCTCGTACTGCCCCTTGCCCTTGTAGGAGACCTCGACAGGGACGCGGATGTAGACCTTGCCGGCGGGCGGGTCCTGGTAGAGGTACTTGTTGGCGGCCTTGATGTCCTCGTTCGCGTTCCACTCAACCGTGCCAACGGTGATGGTCACCGAGGCGTCCGGATCGTCGTCATACTTGCTGGCCTTGAACTCGACGGACGAGGTTGTGGGGTCGATGGGGTTCTTCGGGTCGGACCCAGGTCCGTCGCTCCCCTTCGACGAGTCTCCGGATGCCGCGGAGGAGTCGTCGCTGGAGCTCGAGGACTTCTCCTTCTCTTTCTCCTTTGTTGACGACTTCTGTTTGCTGCTCTGCGAGGAGCTCTGCTCGGCCTTCTTGGAACCGCCATCGTCGTCACCGGAGCCGCTCATGGCCCACACGACACCACAGATAACCAGCACAACGACGACCGCCGCCGCGCTCGCCCAGAACCACCACTGCTGAGTGATCGGCTTGGATCCGCCTCCAGGAGCACCTGGCCCACCGACGCCACCGGGCTGCCAGCCCCCCGCCGGAGGCTGCGGGCCACCAGGAGCTCCCTGACCCTGGAACGGCGTGGGGGACTGGGCGTAGTCCATGTTGGCCGCATACGGGCTGGCTCCGGCCGCCTGGCCGGCATAGTCACCGGAAGGAGCTGAGGCTGACATACCTGTCGGGTCGGCAACCGAGGCGTTGGTGCCCATCTGGGCCGTCGGAGCGGTCGACACCGCCTGGGTCGGTGCCCACGCCGGGTCGGATTCGCCACCAGCGCCTGCGGCCGATCCACTGGAAGTGGCAGAGTCGTCAACCCAGATCTGCCAGCCCTCGGGTGCCGGGCCCCAGGCGGGGTCAGGCTGCCAGCCTGCAGGCGGCTCGAAACCCTCTGGTGGTGCGGGCCAGTTCGGTGGTGGATTGAAGCGCAAAGCCATGAGAACCTCCGGAAGGGAATAAAATGGGGGAAACCCGGCGAGGGTTTCCTGGGCAGAATGCAGATGCCACTGTCCACGGACCATACGTCGTCACCTCGTCGTGAGGCAACGTGACAGGGGCTGATCAGCGCTGATGCGGATGGGGAGCGATACCCAGCGCCTCAGGGCAGAGTGAGTACCTCCGCGCCGTCGTCAGTCACCACCAGCGTGTGTTCGAACTGAGCGGTGCGGGAGCGGTCCTTGGTGACCACCGTCCAACCGTCGTCCCACTGCTCCCACTCGATGCCACCGAGCGTGAGCATCGGCTCGATGGTGAACACCATCCCTGTCTCGATGATCTCGTCGTGGAGGGGAGCGGCGTCGTAGTGCGGGATGATGAGACCCGAGTGGAACGCCTCTCCGACGCCGTGGCCGGTGTAGTCACGCACTACCCCGTAGTCGAAGCGCTTGGCGTAGGCCTCGATGACCCGGCCGATGACGTTGACCTCCCGGCCCGGCTTGACTGCTTTGATGCCCCGCTCCATCGCGGTGCGGGTGCGTTCGATGAGCAGCTCCGTCTCAGGGTCGACCTCGCCGACGGCGTAGGTGGCGTTCGTGTCGCCGTGGACGCCACCGATGTAGGCGGTGACATCAAGGTTAATGAGGTCGCCCTTGTTCAAGCGGGTCGAGTCCGGGATACCGTGACAGATGACCTCGTTGATCGAGGTGCAGATCGACTTGGGAAATCCCATGTATCCCAGGCAGGAGGGGTAGGCGCCGTGATCGCACAGGTACTCGTGGGCGATCCGGTCGAGCTCATCGGTAGTCACCCCCGGGGCGATGGCCTTGGCGGCCTCGGCCATGGCACGGGCTGCCAGACGGCCAGCAACCCTGATCCGCTCGATTGTCTCGGCATCCTTGATCTCCGAGGCCGTCACGCGTTCGGGACCGTTGTGGAACATGTACTCGGGTCGCTCGATGGATGCCGGGACAGGCCTCTCAGGACTGAGCGTTCCGGGAGTGAGTGTGCCGCGCGGCGCGCGGTCGGCCAGAGAGGCCTGGGGCATCGAGGGCGCAGAGGAAGCCGAAGAACTCATAGCATCAGCATAGGAGCAGGTGTCCGCTTCGTGGGACTTCCCTTTCAGCCGCACCGTGCTTGCCTCTCGAACCGCGCTATGAGTCTTGTCACCGTCAGGAGGAGAACCAGTGCTTCTCCGCCGGGAAGGTCTGCTCACGCACCGCGGTGCCGTAGTCGGCGGCCGCCTGCTGCAGCGCCTGGCCGACCTGGCCGAACTGGTGGGCGAAGCGCGGCGACCAGTCCGTCATCCCGGCCATGTCCGTCCACACGAGGACCTGGCCGTCGCAGCGAGCGCCCGCGCCAATACCGATCGTGGGGATCTCGAGCGAATCGGTGACGCGCGCGGCCAGAGGCTCGGGCACCATCTCGAGGACGAGGGCGATCGCCCCCGCCTCGGCCAGCGCCTGCGCGTCGGCCAACAGCTCCTCTGCGGCCTGGCCGCGCCCCTGGACCCGGAAGCCTCCGAGCATGTTGACGCTCTGCGGGGTGAATCCCAGGTGGCCCACCACCGGGATGCCTGCCTGGGTCAGTGCTCGCACGCTCGCGGTCCGCGGGCGGCCGCCCTCGAGCTTGACGGCGTTGGCTCCCGCCTTCATAAGACGCACCGCGCTGGCCAGCGCCTGCTCCGGGCCGGCCTCGTAGGTGCCGAAGGGAAGGTCGGCCACGACGAGCGCGCGCCTGGTCGCCCGCGCGACGGAGCGCGTGGCCACCACCATCTCCTCCAGCTCCACCGGCAGCGTCGAGTCGTGCCCGAGCATAACGTTGCCGATCGAGTCACCCACCAGCAGCAGGTCGGTTCCGGCGGCGTCCAGGACCTGGGCGGTCACGGCGTCGTAGGCGGTGAGCATGACCAGCTTGACGCCGTCGTTCTTGGCGGCGGCCAGATGATGAACGCGCACGGGCTTGCCGCCTCCGATGGCGGCGGAAGTACCGTAAGGGGACTCGGGTGTAGCCATGGGGCGAGGCTACCCGAGGTGAGGGGAGGCTTCAGCGCGTCACTGCCCTCGTTGCTCCTCCTTCACCGGGGGCGATCCTCGAAACCTGCCTGACGCACCCGCGCACTAGGCTGGATGCCAGTACCAACGTCTCAGGCGGTCGACGGCGAGCAGCGCCGTCGACCCGCTGCCGCACCCCACGCTGAGGAGGCCCCATGGACAGGCAGCAGGAGTACGTGCTCCGAGCCATCGAGGAACGTGACATCAGCTTTATCCGCCTGTGGTTCACGGACGTGTCCGGGCAGCTCAAGTCGGTGGCCATCGCGCCGGCCGAGGTTGAGAGCGCCTTCGAGGAGGGCATCGGCTTCGACGGCTCAGCGATCGAGGGCCTGACCCGTGTCTTCGAGTCCGACATGCTGCTCGCACCGGACCCCTCCACCTTCCAGATGCTGCCATGGCGGGACGGAGCCAACGGTGTGGCCCGTATGTTCTGCGACGTCCTCACGCCCGACGGCGAGCCCGCCCGCACCGACCCGCGCTCCGTGCTCGAGCGCCAGCTCGCCCGGGTCGCCGAGGCCGGTTTCACCTGCTACATCCACCCCGAGATCGAGTTCTACCTGGTCAACCGGGACGCTGACGGGCGCATCCGCCCCACCGACGACGCCGGCTACTTCGACCACGTGCCCGGCGGGACCGCCCACGACTTCCGCCGTCACGCCATCCTCATGCTCGAGCAGATGGGGATCTCGGTGCAGTTCTCCCACCACGAGGGCGGCCCCGGGCAGAACGAGATCGATCTGCGCTTCGCCGACGCCCTGTCCATGGCGGACAACATCATGACCTTCCGCGCCGTCGTCGAGGAGGTGGCACTCAAGGAGGGCTGCCTGGCGACCTTCATGCCCAAGCCCTTCCCCGACCAGTTCGGCTCGGGCATGCACACGCACTTCTCCCTGTTCGAGGGCGACCGCAACGCCTTCTTCGACCCCTCCGGCCAGTACCAGCTCTCCGCCACCGGACGCTCCTTCATCGCCGGACTGCTGCACCACGCCTCGGAGATCACGGCCGTCACCAACCAGCACGTCAACTCCTACAAGCGCCTGTGGGGCGGGGACGAGGCCCCCAGCTACGTGTGCTGGGGCCACAACAACCGCTCAGCCCTGGTGCGTGTGCCCATGCACAAGCCCGGCAAGGCCCAGTCCGCGCGCGTGGAGTTCCGTGGCATCGACTCGTCGGCCAACCCCTACCTGGCTTACGCGGTCATCCTGGCCGCGGGGCTCAAGGGCATCGAGGAGGGCTACGAGCTGCCCCCCGAGGCCGAGGACGACGTGTGGGCGCTGTCCGAGATGGAGCGCAAGGCCCTGGGGATCCACGCCCTGCCCACCTCGCTCAAGAGCGCGGTGGCGGCCATGGAGCAGTCCGACCTGGTGGCCGACACTTTCGGCGAGGACACCTTCGAGTTCTTCCTGCGCAACAAGCGCCGCGAGTACCGGGCCTACGACGCCCAAGTCACCGACTTCGAGATCAGCCAGTTCTTCCCCCACGTCTGAGTGGAGCAGGAGGCCGCCGTGAGAGAGCATCGCGCGCAACGACCACCGGTGGGGGCGCCCTCACGGCACAGCTCCTCACCCAGGACGCTGCTCCTGCGAGCCGGTTTCCAGAATGCCACCCGTGCCGGTGCCCTCCTGGATGACCCGGCGCTAAGACTCCTCCTCTCAACCGACAGTGACGCCGACGACGCCGACCGCACCGACGGGCCATCCGCTCGGCCCTCGGCTGGTCGCGCCCAGCGGCCAGGTGGCCGAGCGGGTGGTATGCGGCTCGGCCCCGGTGCCGAGGAGCTCATCGAGTCCCTGGCTCTCACCGCCGATCCCGACATGGCCCTGCTCAGCCTGGTCCGACTGGCTGAGGTCGCAACCGCAGCCGAGTCACGGCCCGCTGCTTCGCCCGACGACGTCGAGCCCGGGTGCACGCCGACGCCGGCAGCCCTTCTACGTGGCCTGCTCAGCGCGCCCGATGCCGGTACTCGTGAGCACCGGCATCGTCTCCTGGCGGTTCTGGGCGCCTCCCAGGCCCTGGGAGACTTTCTTGTCGCCCACCCGGAGCGCATCACAGCGCTTGCGCCGGCCAGAGCCTGGGACGCACCCCAGGAACCGGGGGCCGCAGAGAAACTGCGGCGAGAGGTCCAAGGCGCGTTGGGGACGGCTCCTTCGGATGGTGATGAGGGCCCCCAGGATCCGGGTGGCCAGAACCCTGCCCTGGAACGTGCGACCGCTGCGCTGCGTCGCGCCTACCGTGACCGTCTCACCGCGATCGTCGCCGATGACCTCACCAACTCAGACCCGATCGAGCACGTCTCGACCGTCTGCCGTCGCATGGCCGAGCTCGCTGATGCCGCCCTGGATTCCGCTCTGCTCATTGCCCGTGCCGCTGTCGGTCCCCAAGCCGATGAGGTGGCACTCGCCGTGATCGCCATGGGCAAGACCGGGGCGCGCGAGCTCAACTACATCTCCGACGTCGACGTCGTCTACGTCGTCGGCCAGGCCCAGCAGTCTTGGATACCGCGGGAGCCACTCAGCGAGGAGTACCTCGTGGACATCGGCACCCGCCTGGCCACCGTACTCGCCCATGTCGTCTCCGCCACCGCGCCCGAGCCGCCCCTGTGGCCGCTGGACACGGCGCTGCGCCCCGAGGGCAAGGACGGCGCGCTCGTGCGCACGCTCGACTCTCACCTGGCCTACTACCGGCGATGGGCCGCCTCGTGGGAGTTCCAGGCCCTGCTCAAGGCCAGGGCCTGCGCCGGGGACACGGAGCTGGGCTCGCGCTACGAGCATGGCGTGGCGCCCCTTGTGTGGGAGGCCAGCCGGCGGGAGAACTTTGTCGAGGACGCCCGTGCCATGCGGCGCCGGGTGGAGAAGGAGTCCGTACCGCGCGGCGGTACGGACCGGCGTATCAAGCTGGGGCCCGGTGGCTTGCGGGACGTGGAGTTCACCGTCCAGCTCCTCCAACTCGTCCACGGCCGCTCCGACCAGAGCCTACGCATGCGCGGGACCCTGGAGGCCCTCGACGCGCTCAGCGCCGGTGGCTACGTCAGCCGGGCCGACGCCGCGGCCATGAGCAGCTGCTACAAGGCCCTGCGGCTCCTGGAGCACCGCAGCCAGCTCTTCCGCCTGCGCCGCACCCACAACCTGCCGAGCAAGGAGGAGAACCTGCGCCGCATCGAGCGCGGCGTCAGCAACTGCCTGGGCCGGGGCGACAGCCTGTGGGAGGACTTCAAGGACCTGCGCCGACGCGTACGCTCCCTTCACCAGGAGATCTACTATCGCCCCCTGCTGAGCTTCGCAGCCGCCCTGAGCGCTGACGAGATGGCTCTGAGCCCCCGGGCGGCGCGCGAGCGGCTCGCCGCCGTCGGCTACACGGACCCCGACGGGGCGCTGCGACACATCCAGGCCCTCACCGAGGGCGTCAGCCGCAGAGCGGCCATCCAGCGTCAGCTCCTGCCGGTCATCATTGGCTGGATCGGCGAAGGCGCCGACCCCGACTTCGGCCTGCTGTCCTTCCGCCGCCTGTCGGAGGCCATCGGGGGATCGCACTGGTACCTGGCCATGCTGCGGGACTCGCCGGTGGCCGCGCGCAGACTGTGCCAGGTGCTCTCAGGCGCCCACTGGGCCACCGAGCGCCTCGCAGAGTTCCCCGAGTCCATCGCCTGGCTCGACGACGACGCCGAGCTCGAGCCCCGCCGCCCCGGCGCCCTGGCGGAGGAAGTCGCCGCCGTCCTGCGCCGACGCAGCCTCAGCGGGCCGGACGACACTGCGCTCGCTGAACAGGCGCTTGAGGCGGTCCAGGCGATTGTGAGGGTGCGAGCCCGCGAGGAGGTACGAGCCTCACTGGCCGATTGCCTCGACGGCATCGATCCCGAGCGCACCGCCTCCATCCTCACCGACGCCACCGACGCGGTCCTGGACGGGGTGCTGACGGTTGCCACCGGACTGGTCATTGCCCAGCGTGACGGTATTGGGGCCGTCGCCACGGGGCCGGACACCAGCGGTGGATGGGACGGGGCGTTGGCACGGCACGCCGTCGTCGCCATGGGGCGCCTGGGAGGCTGGGAGATCGGGTACGCCTCCGACGCGGACGTCCTGTTCGTCCATGAGGCCCACGACGCGGTGAGCGAGGCCGCCGCCGCTCAGGAGGCCGAGGCCGTGGCCAAGCAGGTCGTAGGGCTTCTTGCCTCAGCCCGTCCGCACCCCCTCGAAGTGGACTCCGATCTGCGGCCAGAGGGCCGACAGGGTGTTATGAGCCGCTCGCTGGAGGCCTACGGCGAGTACTACGGGCGCTGGTCGGCCCTGTGGGAGCGGCAGGCGCTGCTGCGCGCCAGGGCCTGTGCCGGGGACCGTGACCTGGGTAGGCGTTTCGAGGAGCTCATCAACCCGCTGCGTTGGGCCGAGGACGGATTGAGCTCTCAGAACCTGCGGGAGATCCGCAGGATCAAGGCCCGGGTGGAGACCGAGCGCCTGCCCCGAGGTGTCGACCCGGCCCGTCACCTCAAGCTCGGCCCCGGAGGACTCAGCGACGTGGAGTGGAGTGCTCAGGTGCTCCAGCTCGCCCACGCCGGACGGACTCCGGAGCTGCGGACCACCTCGACCATCGGCGCGCTCCAGGCAGCGGTTCGGGCTGGGCTGCTGAGCGCCGACGACGGGGGAGTACTGGCCTCGACCTGGATCCTGGCCAGCCGGTTGCGCTCCGCGATCGTCCTGGGCACCGGGCGTGCCTCCGGGCCGCGCTCTCAGGTCCTTCCCGTCCAGATCCGCGAGATCCGTCTGGTGGGGCGTCTCATCGGCCTGGGCAGCGGCAAGGAGCGCGAGCTGGAGGACCTTTACCGCCGCAGTGCACGCCACACGCGAGCCGTGGCCGAACGCATCGTCTTCACCGACGGCACCGCCCATGGCTCGCCCCCGTCCGCGCCGACGCCATCGACCAGCACCTCGGTGAGTCAGGATCAGAGCGCGGAACCGGCGCCGGGCCGCTCAACAGGCTCGGCCAGGAATGCTCACGGACAGTCCCGTCGGGGTACAGCGGCGTCAGGATCCAGGAGCCCCAGACGTGCGGGTCGTAACCGGGCAACCAGGAGGCGTCCGGAGGGGCCCTACCCCTGGAGCTGACTGGGCGGACACGGAACCAGTCGGGCAAGGCTGGGCGACGAGGATCGCACCGTCGTCGAAGGCCGGCGCACTGCGGGCCTGGCAGACTTGGCGCCGTGAGGCTCATTCTCGTACGCCACGGTCGCACCGTCGCCAATGTCATGCAGGCACTCGACACCGCCTTCCCGGGGAACCCCCTGGACGACGTCGGTCTCCGGGAGGCCGACGGGCTGCCGGCCCGCCTGAAGGAGACAGGCCTGCTTGATGGACTGGGATCCCTGTGGGTCTCCCCGATCCTGCGCGCCCGGCAGACCATCGCCCCCATTGAGGCGGCCACCGGCCTGAGCGCCACCATCGACTCGGGCCTGCGCGAGGTCCTGGCCGCTGATCTGGAGATGAGCACTGACGCCCGCTCAGTGGCCTGCTACGTGGACACCACCCGTTCCTGGATGGCCGGGCGTCCCGCTTGCCGCATCCCCGGATCCCCGGAGGACGGCACCGATACGCTCCAGCGCTTCGACGACGCCGTCGGCCGAGTCGCCGAACAGACCGCCAAGGCGGGCAGCGCAGCAGCCCTGCTCGTCTCCCACGGCACCGCGCTGCGCCTGTGGACCTCCCTCAAGGCCGCGCCCGGAGGCGCCGTGGACCCGCTGTGGATCGCCGAGCGCCCCATGCATAACACTGGGATCACCGTCGTCGACGGCGATCCCAGTGCCGGGTGGAGCCTGACTTCCTGGGACGACGGCGCGTGGGACCAGGTCTCCTCCTGACCTGCTCGCCTTAGAGGACCGAGGAGAGGAAGGCCCGGGTGCGATCGGCCTGAGGGCTGTCCAGAACCTCGACGGGTTCACCGGACTCGCAGATGACGCCGCCATCCATGAAGACCAGCTGGTCACCGACCTCCCGGGCGAAACCCATCTCATGGGTGACCACCACCATCGTCATCCCGGAGGCGGCCAGGTCCTTCATGACCTGAAGAACCTCGCCGACCAGCTCGGGGTCCAGGGCGGAGGTTGGCTCGTCGAAGAGCATGAGCTCGGGGTCCATCGCCAACGCCCGGGCGATCGCCACCCGCTGCTGCTGACCGCCGGAGAGCTGGGAGGGGTAGTGGTCGAGCCGATCGCCGAGCCCCACCCGTTCCAGAAGCTCGATGCCGCGCTCGCGGGCCTTGGTCTTGGGGGTCTTCTTGACCTGAACCGGTGCCTCCATGACGTTCTCCAGAGCCGTCATGTGGGGGAAGAGGTTGAAGCGCTGGAATACCATGCCGATCTTGGCACGCTGCGCGGCACGGGCCTTGTCAGACAGGGCGTGCAGCTCGGTGCGCCCGCCGCGCTCCACCTCGCGCATCCCGATGAGCTCGCCGTCGACCTTGACCCGGCCTGCGTCGATGGACTCCAGCTCGTTGATGCAGCGCAGGAGCGTTGACTTGCCCGAGCCGGAGGGGCCGATGAGAACCGTGACCGATCCCGGAGGCACGATGAGGTCGATGCCGCGCAGCACGTGCAGCTCGCCGAAGAACTTGTGCAGACCGCTGATCTCGACCTTCGGCGTCTCAGCCGCGGTGTGAATGGACGCGCTCATGGGGTGACCTCCAGGAAGGGATCGTCCTTGGTGGTGTGGGCATTGAGGATGGCCTGCTGGCGGGCGGACAGCCCCCGGTCACCGGGGGCGGAGTCCGTGTCGGACTCGAAACCCTTGCCGTAGTAGCGCTCGATGTAGTGCTGCCCCACCATAAGGATCGAGGTGATGATGATGTACCAGATGGCCGCAACGATGAGTAGCGGGATGATCTGGTAGGTCAGCGACGCGTAGGAGTTGGTGACGAAGGTCAGGTCCAGGGTGAAGGGGACTGCCAGCACCAGGGAGGTCGTCTTGAGCATGGAGATGGTCTCATTGCCGGTGGGCGGAACGATGACCCGCATCGCCTGCGGCAGAACGATCCTCCGCAGGATCTGACCCTTGCTCATGCCTAGGGCCCCCGCGGCCTCACTCTGGCCCTTGTCCACGGAGTTCAGACCCGAGCGTACGATCTCGGAGAGGTAGGCCCCCTCGTTGATGCCCAGTCCCAGAACGGCTGCGACGAAGGGCGTGAAGACCGTCGTCGTCTTGAAGGTCAGCAGCTCGGGGCCGAAGGGGATGCCCAGACTCAGCTTCTGGTAGAGCGCGGACAGCGCCCCCCAGAAGACCAGCTGGGTGTAGATCGGGGTGCCGCGGAAGAACCACAGGTAGGCCAGTGCCACCCAGCGCAGGACCGGGTTGGAGGACTGCCGCAGGATCGCTGTCGTGACCGCCAGGACGATGCCGATGGCCATGGCCATGAATGTCAGCAGCAGCGTCCAGCCGACGGCCTTGACCACGTGGATCTCGCGCAGGAAGAACCAGACCGTGGACCAGTGGAACTTCTCATTGGTGACCAGACCGTGGATGAGCATGGCCCCCAGGACCGTGACGATCGCGGCGCTGATCCAGGTCCCGGGGCGGGGGACCGGCTTGGGGTTGTTGAGGACGACCTTGTCGTCGTCGGAGGCGGGTGAGGCAGTCACGGCTCACTCCTTCACTGCGGGATTGAGTTCTGCGGTGGTCAGTGCGGCGTCTTTCACGCCCCAGTTGTCCAGGATCTTCTGCCAGATGCCCTGGTCCATGAGGTACTGGACGGCAGCCTGGATCGCTGCGGTGAACTGCGGGTCGGCCTTGGAGGTCACCACGCCCTGGGGGGCGGCGTCCTCCACCTCTCCCAGGGTGACGATCTGGCCGTCGGTCAGCTCGACGGCGTACCCGGCCACGGTGGAGTCGGAGTAGGTGGCGTCGATCGTGCCGCCGACCAAGCCTGTGGTCGCCTCGGACTGCTTGGAGTAGGAGCGCACTGACAGGACGTCCTTGCCTGCCTCGGCGCAGTTGTCGGCGGCCTTGCGCATGGCGGTCTCCTGGTCGGTTCCGACCTGGACCCCGATGGTGCGTCCGCACAGCTTGAGGTGGTCCGAGGTATCGACGCCCTTGGGGTTGCCGGCCTGGACGTTGAAGCGCGAGCCCACGTTGACGTAGGCGGTCATGTCCACCTCGGCGGTTCGCTCTGGCGTCACGGTGAAGGAGGAGATGCCTGCGTCGTACTTCGATCCGATCGAGGCGATGATCGAGTCGAACTCGGCGGTGTGGACCTTTCCCTTGACGCCCAGGACGGCGGCGATCGCGTTGGTGAGGTCAACATCGTAGCCCACGGCCTTGCCCGAGGGATCGAGGAACTCCGCCGGTGCATAGTCCGTGGATGCCGCCACGTCCAGGACGCCGTCGTCGAGGGCTCCCTGAGGGAGCGTGGCGATGATGTCGGGCTGAGCCTGGATCGAGGAGGTGTCGTAGGAGTGGATCTGCGAGCTCCGGTTCGCGTTCCAGTCAGCGGCGTTGGTGCATCCGCTCAAGATCAGACAAGCGGCGGTTGCCAGCCCGAGAGCGGTGTGTTGGCGGAACCTCATCGTGGGTTGTCCTCTTCGGAGTGGATCAAGACGGAGAAAGAATATCCGTAATGCAGTATAGATATGCAGCTACTGAAGGTGGCGTATAGCACGACGTCGGCCCCAAGCCTCGTGTGAAGGAGGCTCAGGACCGACGTCTGAGCTGCATCAACGACTCACAGGTCGTAGTAGAGCTGGAACTCGTAGGGGTGGGGGCGCAGCCGCAGCGGCTCGATCTCGTTGGCCCGCTTGTACTCGATCCAGGTCTCAATGAGGTCAGGAGTGAAGACGTCGCCCTCGGTGAGGAAGTCGTGGTCCTCCTCCAGGGCCTCCAGCGCCTGGTCCAGGCTGTCGGGGAGCTTGTCGATGTCGAAGTACTCCTCGGGCGCGAGCTCGTAGAGGTCCTTGTCGATGGGCTCGCGGGGCTCGATGCGGTTGCGGATGCCATCGATGCCCGCCATGAGGACGGCGGCGAAGCACAGGTAGGGGTTGGAGGAGGGGTCTGGCACCCGGTACTCCACGCGCTTGGCCTTGGGGGAGGAACCCGTGACCGGGATACGGATGCAGGCCGAACGGTTACGGGCCGAGTAGACCAGGTTGACCGGTGCCTCGAAGCCGGGAACTAGTCGGTGGAAGGAGTTGACTGACGGGTTGGTGAAGGCCAGCAGCGCCGGGGCGTGGGCGAGGATGCCTCCGATGTACCAGCGGGCCAGGTCTGAGAGCTGACCGTAGCCGCGCTCGTCGAAGAACAGCGGCTTGCCGTCCTTCCACAGCGAGTGGTGGGTGTGCATGCCCGATCCGTTGTCGCCGAAGATCGGCTTGGGCATGAAGGTGGCTGTCTTGTTGTTGCGCCAGGCCTCGTTCTTGATGATGTACTTGAACTTCATCATGTCGTCGCCGGCGGCCAGCAGGGAGGAGAAGCGGTAGTTGATCTCCTGCTGCCCGGCGGTGCCGACCTCATGGTGGGCCCTCTCGATGCCCAGGCCGGAGGCCAGGCAGGTGCGCACCATGCGATCGCGGATGTCAGCCATCTGGTCGTTGGGGGAGACGGGGAAGTAGCCGCCCTTGAAAGCGGTCTTGTAGCCCTTGTTTCCCCCCTCCTCCTCTCGCCCGGTGTTCCAGGCGGCCTCGGCGGAGTCGATGGCGTAGAAGGACTCGGCCGGCGAGGACTCGTAGCGCACCGAGTCGAAGAGGTAGAACTCCGCCTCCGCACCGATGTAGCAGGTGTCGGCGATTCCGGTGGAGCGCAGGTAGTCCTCCGCCTTGGCCGCGATCGAGCGAGGATCGCGGGAATAGACCTCATCGGTGAAGGGATCCACGATCGAGAAGTTGACGACCAGCGTCCTCTCCTCGCGGAAAGGGTCGAGGAAGGCGGTGGTCACATCGGGGACCAGCTTCATGTCCGACTCGTGGATCGCGGTGAATCCGCGGATCGAGGAGCCGTCGAACATGAGGCCATCGGTGAGGGCCTCATCCTTGAATGCGGCCACAGGGATGGTGAAGTGCTGCATGACGCCGGGTAGGTCGCAGAACCGCACATCGACCAGCGCGACATTCTCCTTCTCGATGAACGTCAGTGCCTCGGATGCGTCCTTGAACATATCTCCTCCAGGTGGGAACGGCGCACATACTTCGCACGTATGCACTGCGGCTGACTTCGACAACTATATTGACCTACCCGTGACACAGGAATGGCATGGGTGTTGCCTGAGTGTTTCGCTCGGTTTTTTGGCAGGAACCTAAGGGAAGTGGGGGTGCTGCGGTGCTGAAACACGTGGAGAGCGGCGCTCAGCGGCCACGCATCGCGCGACGGTCGGGACGCACCTTGTTGGGGTCGATGTGCCTGGGAACGGGCAGGTTCCTACCGGCCATCGAGGTCAGGCGCTTCGAGACCTGGGTGATCTCGCTGTCGGTCAGCGAGGTCGGCTTGGTCGGCAGCCCGCGCAGCGTCTTTGACAGTTCTGTCAGACGCACCTGTCCGGCGTCGGTACCCACCTGAAGGGTGTGGATGGGGACGGTCGACAGCAGCCGATGGACCTTGCGCTCCTCCTCGGCCAGCATGCGGCGAGTGCGGGTCCCCGGTCCCTCTGCGATGAGTACGACCCCGGGACGTCCCACGAGCCTCCACACGAGGTCCTGGTGCTTGGTGAAGGCCACGGGCTCGGGCTCCACGTACCAGCCCCGGCCGATCTGGTCGAGGACGGCCTTAGCGGCTCCCGGCATGCCTTCGATCTGTGCGTAAGAGGCGCGACGCACCGTGAGAGACAGGATGATCATGGCGACCATAAGCGCCATCATGATGCTCAGGATCAGCCAGTACCAAAGAGACATTCCGCTGGCGAAGGATATGGCCACGCCCACGGCGATGCAGACGGCGAAGGCCGCCAGCATCGCCCATCCGATCCACGGGTACGTGCGCCGCGAGATCGTGTAGGAGTCCTTGATGTTCTGAAGGTACTGAGCCAACCGACGCTTCTTCTTCGGCTGGGGAGACTGGGCACTACTCACGGGCACACCATAGACGACGTCGGTGCGCTGGCACACACGGTCTCGCCGTCAGCGTGGTGGGCTCAGCTCCGTGGACGAGTCGGCCGCATGAGGCAGGACGTGGTGTTCAGCAGGCGGCGGCGAGATGGGGGTGGGTTCCCAGCAGAGCTGAGGCCTCCTGACGGGCGGTGGCGGGCTCGGCGAGCTGGGCGAGGCGCTCAGGGATGGGCCAGCCGCGCTTGACCATAGCCCTGCCCCACAGCATGCCGGCGCGGTAGGAGGAGCGCACCATCGGGCCGCTCATGACGGCGGCGAAGCCGATCTCCTCCGCCAGTCGGCTCAGGTCGACGAACTCCTGGGGCTTGACCCATCGGTCAACGGGGTGGTGCAGCTTGGAGGGGCGCAGGTACTGGGTGATGGTGAGGATGTCGCAGCGGGCCTCGACCAGAGCGGCCATGGCCGCTTCGATCTCGTCACGGGTCTCACCCATGCCCAGGATGAGGTTGGACTTGGTGACCAGCCCCGACTCCGAGGCGGCGGTGATGACGTCAAGGCTGCCCTCGTAGGAGAAGGCGGGACGGATGCGCTTGAAGATGCGCGGAACGGTCTCCAGATTGTGACCGAGCACCTCGGGGCGTGAGGAGAAGACGTCCTCCAGCGCCTCTGGATTGCCTCTGAAGTCAGGGATGAGGAGCTCGACCCCGGTGCCCGGGGAGAGCTCGTGCACCTGGCGGGCGGTCTCGGCGTAGAGCCAGGCGCCGCCGTCGGGGCGGTCATCGCGGGCCACACCGGTGACGGTGGCGTAGCGCAGCTCCATCTCCTTGACGGACACCGCTACGCGCCGGGGCTCGTCGACGTCGTACTCGGTGGGACGGCCGGTGGCGATGTCGCAGAAGTCGCAGCGCCGGGTGCACATCTCGCCGCCCACGAGGAAGGTGGCCTCGCGGTCGTTCCAGCACTCGTAGATGTTGGGGCAGTTCGCCTCGGCGCAGACCGTGTGAAGGCTCTTCTCCCGCACCAGTCCACGGACCTCCTGATAGGTGTCTGAAACGACGGCCCGAGTGCGCAGCCAGTCGGGCTTGGACTCGATGGGCGTCTGGGCGTTGCGCGCCTCGACCCGCAGGAGCTTGCGTCCCTCAGGGGCCACGGTGGTGCTCACGTCTACCTCTCCTCGCCGACAACGGTTCCACAGGGATTCTAGTACTCTTCCGAGACTTCATAGGACCTCAGGCCTAGACGTGACGCCTGCTGTCACGTGGCATCCGCCACCAACGGGGCCAGGTGAGTCTCCAGGGCGGCTACCAGGGCGTTCGCTGGAGCGCTGGTCTCCAGATGCCGACCGGTCTCCGTGCTCAGGGAGGTCACTCCGGCGTCGTCGATCCCGCAGGGGATGATCCGGTCCAAGGAGAAGGCGTCCAGGTCAGGATCCACGTTGAGGCCGATTCCGTGCATGGTCACTCCCCGGGCGACCCTCACTCCGAGCGCACAGATCTTGCGCTCGGTGCGCCGATGCCGGCCAGGGGTCATCGCGTCCGCGGTGCCGGCAGGCTCGGCCGGCACCCAGACTCCCGAGCGGCCCTCGACCCGAACCGTCTCCAGGCCGTGGAGGGTGCACAGGTCGATAACGGCGGCCTCCAGCGCGCGCACGTAACGGATGACGTCGATCGGCTGCGCCAGGCGCAGGATCGGGTAGACGGTCAGCTGTCCCGGCCCGTGCCAGGTGGTCTTGCCACCGCGGTCCACGTCGACCACCGGTACGTGACCGGGCTCGACGACGTCGCCGTCGGGCCGCTCCCACGAGTGGGCGCGCCTGCCGACCGTGTAGACCGGTTCATGCTCCACGAGCAGCAGCGTGCTGGGCCGCAGTCCCGTCACGACCTCGGCATGAACAGTTCTCTGCTGCTGCCAGCCCTCATGAAAGGGGATGAGCCGAGAGCCGAGCTCCATGTCCTGACGCAGCACGCGCGCAGTCTACGTGACCACAACCAGTGCCGGCGTCGGAGTTATCCACAGGCCAGCAACTCGGTCTGGCCCTCTGACGGTGGCGTGGTGACCATGGAGTGCATGAGCTCAACGACGCGCCCCCATCCTGCTGACCGGTCGTCCGATGGTGCCGGCCGTCAACGTCCGCAGCGCCGCCCAGTGCCTCGACGACGTGGCGCTCGCACGCCTCGTGCCTCCAAGCTCCCGCCCTCGGACGCCGAGCCGAGCATTCCGGACTCAGCGTTGAGTGCTCTGTCCCAGCAGGGCTACACCGTCGGCGAGGTCATGGGGCGCTCCACCGCTCCCAGCGCGCCTCGGCGCGGTCTGGATGCGCAGGGTCGTCATGTGGTCATCAGGGTCGTTGACCTGCCACATGGGCGCGGTGGCGCATCCGTTCTACGGCGGCTGGCCGATCTGCGCGTCCTGCGTCACCCCGGCCTGGCGACCGTGCGGGAGGTGGTGTCCCTGCCCGAGCACCGGGCGGGCGTCGTCACGGACCTCGTCGACGGAGCCGGGCTGGACGTGGTTCTCGGGGCGCGCGGACGGCTCAACAACTCCCATTTGGCGACTCTTCTGGATGTTCTGGGCTCGGCGCTGGCCTATCTTCATGAGCACGGTGTCGCTCATGGTGACGTCTCGGTCAGCAACGTCGTAGTGACCACCGAGGGGCTCCCGGTTCTCATCGACCTCCTGGGCTCCGTCATGGAGACTGGCACGCAGGACTGCGCCGCCCCGGAGCGACTTGCGGGCGCTCCGCCGTCGGCGGCCTCCGACGTCTACGCCCTTGCCCGCCTCTTGACGGAGTGCGCGGGACAGAACGGATCCGTGGCCAGGCGTGTGACGAGCCTCCTGACCGACGCCCTGGCCAAGGACTCGGCCGACCGCCCCAAGGCTCGAGACCTGGCGGCCCGAGCACCGCAGCTGGGGCAGACCTCGCCCATCGAGCTGCCCGACGGCGCCCGACTCGCCGCCGGCTGCTTGCGCGCGGCCGCCCGGACGCCAACGCGCACCGTCGGCTCCAGGGGCAGGCCTGGTGCGAGACCGAGCTCCAGGTCGAGGTCGAAGGCTGAGCCCCGACGAGATCGGGACAGCCGTGAGGCGAGAGGCCGTGGCGGCGCGAGCCGTGCTGAGCAAGAACCTGCGGCCATACGCTGGGAGACAGGACGAGGTGCGCGGCGTGGGCGCTCCCGTGCCTGGGGCCTTGCGGTGGCAATGCTCGTCGCCTTCTGCCTGGCTGCCTGGGGGCCTGCGCGAGGACTGGTATCGCACAGGCCCGCATGGGCGCTCGGTGCAGCCTCGGGTACTGGAGTGAGCGCTTCGGCCGGCTCCGGCACCAGCCCCTCAGGTGGCTCATCTCCCACCGGCGCTGCGAGCGCGACTGCCACGGCGTCATCAGCTGAGATGACTGAGAGCGATGCCACGAGCTTGGTGAGCGTTGTTGTCGCTCTCTCCACGGCTCGAGACCGCGCGCTGATGACTGCTGACGCTGCTGCACTTGCAGCCACCACGGTACCGGGCTCACCGGCGGCCGAGGCCGATGGGCAGGTTCTGGACGATCTGATCGAGTCGGGTGAGAACGTCGAGGGCCTGCAGACCTCCGTCAGCCAGGTCTCCGAGGTGCAGCTGCCAGATGACGCGGCCGCGCTCTGGCCCGGTGCGGTGGCGGTGCGGGTCACGCTGTCTCAGAGCGCCTCGACACGCTCAGGCCCTTCCGGAACACGGACAGTACCTGCCCTCAGGCCCCGGCAGGTCGTGCTCATTCTTGTCCCAGAGCCCTGGCGGGTCGCCGACATCCGCTCTGCTCCATGACCTGCCGGTCCGTCTTCTGAATGCGCCTGCCTCCACTGGGACGGCTCCGAACAGCGGAGCACCTTACGAAGACGCCCAGTGCGATTCGTTGACGTCAGTACGGTTCAGTGAAGACGGAGGCGTAGCCCGCGCGCTCAAGGAGGCTTCGAGTATCAGCGACCATCGCGGCGGAGCCGCACAGGTAGACATCCGTGCTGTGAGGATCGAGGTCGGGGTCGCCGGCGAACTGCGCGAGGGCGTCGGTGACCCGTCCGTGGAACGTATCCGGTACCTCTTCGCGGCTCAGACAGCGCACCACCCGCCCAGGCATGGGAGAGCCGATCTTGGTCGTCAGGTCCTCGTTCCGGTAACGGCACCCGAAGAGCAACGTGTCATGCTCGAGGCCCGGAGCCTGGCTGAACATGGCCAGCATGGGGGCGATCCCGGTGCCTGTGGCAATGAATAGTCGGCGTCTGCCTGAGTCGGCGAGTCCGAACTCGCCCAGGGGCAGCTCGACCACCGTTCTGGTGCCGGTGCCTGCATGCTCGATGAACTGCGACCCTCGTCCACCTGTCCGGGTTGAGATGAGAAGGCGGAGACGATTGTCCTCAAGGCCCGCAATCGAGTAGTCGCGCCATGCGTCGTCGCCCACGTGCAGACGGGCGAACTGTCCCGGCGCCCATCGTCCGATCTGCCCCTCCACGTGCAGCACCACCTCCCAGACGCTGGAGGTGAGGAGGCGTTTGGAGGCCAGCACGGCGTGATGCTTGCCCTCGGGCAGCCGGCGTGCGCCGCCCGAGTCGGGGATAGCAGGGGCTTCTTTCAGGGCGGAGGCGATGGTGGCGTACCCGCGTGGACCGAGCACCTGACTGGCTGCCGCCACCCCGCCCATCATGGCGCCCATGATGCCGGCGCTCCCGGCGTCCTGCCCGGACAGAAGCAGTCCTGGGATCGCCGTACGCGGGCCCAACGGGGCGGACCTGTACCGCAGTGGAGTAGCGGGCGGTCCGTAGAAGGCACCGGCGGGGTGGGCGGTGTAGTGCTCGTAGGTGAGAGGCGTGGAGACCTCCATGTAGTCCACCAGATCGCTCAGGCCCGGTGCCGCGCTATCCGCCAGCTCCAGCATGCCGCGGGCGATGCGCTCCTTGAGGGCGGAGTACTCGGGGCCTCGGTGTCCTCTGGGGTGCTCGGCCCACTGCTGGAACGCCTTCGCGTCGCAGAAGGAGATGATCTCGGCCGTGTGCGGGGACTCCCCGGACTTCAGTGAGGGGAAGGAGACGAAGACGTCATGGGGGCGGCCCTCCAGCAGGGAGGCGCTGTGCTCCTGACTGCGCTCGTGGTCGAGATCCCGATTGACCCAGATGTTGCCGCCGTCGATGTCGATACTGCGCGGGTCGTCGCGCAGGCGCAGGAACACGGTGACCGCCGATGCGCCGGTGCCCAGATTCGCCAGAGTACGGCGCGTCGGCCCGGTGAGGCGACCGATCCTGCCGGACGTAGGCAGCAGACGGTTGAAGGTGTTGAAGGCGCCTACGGCGGATATCACGACAGGGGCCTGGTAGACCCGCTCGCGCACGGCTGCGCCTCGGTGATCCATGACTCGGACCCCCGTGGCTGCGCCGCCGTCATCAAGGAGTATCTCCGTGACCTCCTGAGCGACGCGGACAGCTCCTCCTGCCTGCTCGATCCCCTTCTCGAAGGTGCGGGCGATCCGAGCGCTGCCGCCCTTGGGGAACCATCCGCCCTCAAGGTAGTGGGAGACGATCGTCGCGTGCACGGCGAAGGCCGAGCGGGATGGCGGCAGGCCGTAGTCTCCCCACTGGCTGGCAAGGACGGCCTTGAGCTCGGGGGAGCGGAAGTGGGCGTCCAGGTACTCCTTCGTCGTGCTGGTGGCCGTCCGTCTACCCAGGCGTTGGGCAGCCCTCAGAAGTGATGCCATCGGGCGGGGAACCATACCCTGGGCGAAGCCCATGGTCAACCACGATATCGTGCGGCGAACATCCTTGAAGTAACGGCGAATGGCTCTGGCCTCCGTGGGGAACGCCGCGATCAGGTCGTGCTCGTATCGGTTGGGGTCGCTGCTGACGCTCAGATCGAGCCCCGGGTAGACGAACCGGTCGTAGGCGTCCGGCATGCGGTTCCACTCCAACTCGCCATCGGAGAGGTAGTCGAAGTAGGCACGGGCCTGGCTTTCGGGCGCGACCTGCCCGATGTAGTGCACCCCCACGTCCCAGGAGGCGCCGTCGCGCCGAAAGGTGTGGGTCAGGCCGCCCGGTTCCGTATGCCGCTCCAGGACAAGAACTCGTTTGCCGGCGGTGCGCGCCAGCAGACCAGCAGTCGTCAGCCCGCCAATACCCGAACCGATCACGATGACGTCGTAGGACATGCATACCCCTCACTCGACTAGACAGCGTCAAGCCAGCATAACAGCCTACTGGACAGTGTCTAGTCGGGTGGCTCTACACTCTCCGTATGACGTCTGAATCGACAGGCTCCTCCGGGCGCCGCGGCGCCCGGGACCTGCGCTCCGAGCTGCTGCGAACCAGCAGGCAGCTCCTGGATGAGTCCGGTCCCGGCGCACTGAGCATGCGGGAGGTGGCGCGTCGCGCCGGCTGCACGCACCAGGCGCCGTACCACTACTTCGCCAATCGTGAGGCCATCCTGGCGGCGCTGGTGCACGAGGGCTTCGATGAGCTCGCGGACCGGCTCGCCTCGGCGCATGAGGGGCTCGAGAGCACGGATCTCCGTGCGATCCTGACGGCCTCGGGAAACGCGTATGTCGAGTTCGCGTTACGTCACCCCGGGGTGTTTCGGGTGATGTTCCGTCCAGACGTCTGCGATCCGGAGCGCTTCCCGGAGGTCGTTCAGGCCGGTGGGCGTGCGCGTGGTGAGTTGGCCCGCCTGGTGAAGGTCGTGCTGGGTGATGACGCTCCGCTCGAGGTGGAGGTCCTGTTCTGGTCCGGCGTGCACGGCTTGGCCTCGTTGCTGCTCGATGGCCCGTTGGCGGGCGAGTTCACCTCGGTTGAGGAGCGCATCGACTTCGCTCGTGGCGTCGTCGGCCTGACCGAGATCCCGTTCACCGACATCACACGGGCAGCGGACGAGGGCTGCTGAGGCCGAGCGGCGAGACCAGGGGCGTCGTGTCTCCTCACTTCTGAGGCGTTTGGGTGTCATGGCTTCTGAGACGCTCGCTTCGATGGAACCTCTGGCGGGTCTGGTCGTCCTGAAGACGGCGGTGAGCCGCTGAGGGCGGCCTCTCAGGTAGTAGGTGTCCACACAGCGGACATGAACACCGCGCAGCCTCCGCAAACTGAGCGTGAACCGCAGAATTCCAAGGATGCCCACTGGGCGCGTCGACGGTGGATCCGGTTCATGTCCGCTGCGTGGACACCCGGCCCCTCTTCTGGCTCCGCCTGGTTCCTGTTCTGGGACCTGATGCGTCTGGCAAACGACGAGCGGGGCCCCGCACCGTGATGGTGCGGGGCCCCGCTGACGGCTAGCGGGCCGGGCTCAGGTTCACAGACCCAGCTCGCCGCCGAAGTCGCCCTCCTCAAGGCGCTTCTTGACCGTCATGAGGTAACGGGCCGCGTCCGCGCCGTCCACCAGTCGGTGGTCGTAGGACAGGGCCAGGTAGCACACCGAGCGGATGGCGATGACCTCGCCGCCGTCGGCGTCCTTGATGACGCGGGGCTGGCGCTGGATGGCGCCCAGGCCCAGGATCGCGACCTCCGGCTGGTTGATGATCGGGGTGTCGAACAGGGCGCCACCGCTGCCGGTGTTGGTGATCGTGAAGGTCGAGCCGCTGAGCTCATCGGGGTTGACCTTGTTGTCCCGGGTGCGGGCAGCCAGATCGTTGATGCGCTTGGCCAACCCGGGGATATTGAGGTCCCCGGCGTTCTTGACCACGGGCACGAGCAGGCCGCGCGGCGTGTCCACCGCGATGCCGACGTGCTCGACGTCGTGGTAGGTGACGTTCTTGCCCTCAATGGAGGCATTGATCTTCGGGTGGGCCTTGAGGGCCTCCGTGGCCGCCTGGACGAAGAAGGGCAGGAAGGTCAGCTTGGTGCCGTTCTTGGCCAGGAAGTCGTTCTTCGCGCGGGCGCGCAGCGCCGCCACGCGAGTGACATCCACCTCGACGACGGTGGTCAGCTGAGCAGAGGTCTGCAGCGAGTCGATCATGCGCTCGGCGATGACCTGGCGCAGGCGGCTCATCTTCTCCGTGCTGCCGCGCAGGGTCGTGTCCACCTCGGGCTTGGCCGAGGCAGGCTTGGCCGCGGCCGCGGGGGCGGGTGCCTGGGCGGCAGCAGCGGCTGCTGCGCGGGCCTCCTCGACGGCCTTGGCAGCGGCCTCCACGTCCTGCTTGCGGATACGGCCGCCCACGCCGGTGCCGGTGACGGTGGACAGGTCCACGCCCTTGTCCCTGGCGAGCTTGCGAACGATCGGTGTGACGTAGGAGCCCGTGGCGCCCGAGCTCACCGGCGCGGCGGTGGCCGCAGGTGCCTCGGTCGCCGCCGGTGCCGGCGCTGGCGGGGCCGCAGGGGCCGGTGCGGGAGCGGGAGCCGGCGCCTCCGGTGCGGCTGCCGGGGCGGGCGCTGCCGCCGGGGCCGCCGACGGGGACCCGACGATGGCCAGGACGGTGCCGACCTCGACGGTCTCGTCCTCGGGGACGCGGATCTCCAGCAGGACGCCGGATGCGGGGGAGGGGACCTCGGTGTCCACCTTGTCGGTGGCGACCTCCAGCAGGGGCTCGTCGGCCTCGACGGTGTCACCCACGGCCTTGAGCCAGGAGGAGACCGTCCCCTCGGTGACGGACTCACCCAGAGCGGGCATCGTCACCTCGGTGCCCTCGGCGGAGCCCGCCGCCGGTGCGGGGACTGGCGGCGCTGCGGGAGCCGGTGCCGGCTCAGCGGCAGGAGTGGGCTCCGGTGCCGCGGGCGCCTCGGCGGGTGCAGCCGGTGCGGAGCCCGCCTCGGAGGGATCACCGATGATGGCCAGGACGGTGCCGACCTCGACGGTCTCGTCCTCGGGGACGCGGATCTCCAGCAGGACGCCGGATGCGGGGGAGGGGACCTCGGTGTCCACCTTGTCGGTGGCGACCTCCAGCAGGGGCTCGTCGGCCTCGACGGTGTCACCCACGGCCTTGAGCCAGGAGGAGACCGTCCCCTCGGTGACGGACTCACCCAGAGCGGGCATCTTCACGGACTCTGACATTGCTGTCTTCCTTACTCTCGTCTAGCTGGATCAGCCGTGGTTGTGCAGCGGCTTGCCGGCGAGGGCCATGGCGGCCTCGCCGAGGGTCTCGTTCTGGGTGGGGTGGGCGTGGACCAGGGAGGCAACGTCGTTGGCGTCCGCCTCCCAGGACACCATCAGCTGGCCCTCTCCGACCTGCTCCCCCATACGGGCGCCGATGGCGTGGAAGCCCAGGATGGGGCCGTCCTTGAGGGAGACGAGCTTGACGAAGCCCTGGGTCCCCAGGATCTGGCTCTTGGCGTTCCCGGCCACGTTGAACTCGGCGGTGGTGATCTTGTTCTTGCCGTGGGTCTCAGCAGCCTTCGCCTCGGACAGTCCCACAGAGGCGATCTCAGGTTCGCAGAAGGTGACCTTGGGGACTAGGACGTCGTCGACCGGAGTCGGGTCCAGGCCCGCGATCTTCTCCGCCACGACGATGCCCTGGGCGAAGCCGCGGTGGGCGAGCTGGACGCCGGGGACGATGTCGCCCACGGCCCACACGCCGGGGACGTTGGTGCGGCCGTACTCGTCGGCCAGGACGAAGCCGCGGTCCATGGCGACCCCGACCTCCTCGTAGCCCAGGTTGGCGGTCGCCGGTCCACGGCCCACGGCGATGAGTAGGACCTCGGCCTCGTGGGTCTTGCCGTCCTGGGTGCGCACGGTCACCCCGCCGTCGTGGCGCTCGACCGACTCGAACATCGTGTTGGTGCGGAAGGTGATCTTGCGCTTGCGGAAGGCGCGCTCGAGCTGCTTGGAGATCGCCTCGTCCTCGTTGGGGACCAGGTGAGGGAGCCCCTCGATGATGGTGACCTGGCTGCCCATGGAGGCCCAGGCCGAGGCGAACTCCACCCCGATGACGCCGCCGCCCAGAATCACTGCCGAGGCGGGGACGTGGTCCATCTCCAGGGCCTCCTCGGAGGTGATGACGCCTCCGGAGATCTCCTGCCCGATGGTCTTGGAGTAGGAGCCGGAGGCGAGGACCACGTTGCGGCCGGTGATGCGACGGCCGTCAACCTCGACGGCGTCGGCAGCCACCAGGCGCCCCCAGCCCTGGATCAGATCGATGCCCCGCGAGGAGACCAGGCCCTCAAGCCCCTTGTGCATCCGCGAGACGATGCTGTTCTTGTACTTCTGGACACCCGGCATGTCCACGCCCTCGAAGGCGGCCTTGATACCGACCGTGGCGGCCTCGCGCACGGCGTCAGCGGTCTCGGCGGCGTGCAGCAGGGCCTTGGTGGGTACGCAGCCGCGGTGGAGGCAGGTGCCTCCCAGCTTGTCGGCCTCGATGAGGGCGACCTTGAGGCCCAGCTGGGCGCCGCGCAGGGCGGCGGCGTAGCCCCCTGATCCCGCACCCAGAATGACCATGTCGTAGACGGTCTCTGTCACGAACTCACTCCTTGTTGGTTGGTCACGACGCCCTTATGGGGCGGCTCGGCACGGGGCCATTCTTCCACCTGAAGAGGGCGCACAGGAGCCAGGGGTGTTGCTGTTTAGGGACTAGAGTCCTGAAAACGGGGTGATACGCATCACTGTGTGTGGGTGGTGCCGACAACGGGCCGGCGGGTCTACGCCAGGAGCTGCGGCGCAGACCCCGCCAGCCCGTCGTCAGCAGGTGAGCAGCTCAAGAAAGGATGCTGACCTCGGCGGACAGTGAACGGAGCAGCTCGACTAGGGTGGAGACACCCATCCCCGTGCCGCCTGTCGGTGTCAGTCCCCACGGGGCGGAGTCGTTGTAGGCGGGGCCGGCGATGTCGAGGTGCGCCCACGGCCGACGTCCCACGAACTCGCGTAGGAACAGTCCCGCCGAGAGCATCCCGCCGGCTCGGGAACCGACCTTGGTGTTGCGCAGGTCGGCGAAGGGGGAGTCCAGGGTCGCGCGCAGGTGCGCGGGCAGAGGCATCGGCCAGAAGGACTCTCCGGCCCGTTGGGCCGCGGCCACGACCTCCTCACGAAGGTCAGGTGTCCCCATGACGGCGGCCACGTGGTCGCCCAGGGCAACGATCTGCGCCCCGGTCAGGGTGGCCACGTCCAGGACCGCGTCGGGCTCCTCCGTGACTGCCCGAGCCAGGGCGTCGGCCATGACCAGGCGCCCCTCGGCATCGGTGTTGGTCACCTCCACGGTGGTGCCGTCGAACATCGTGACGACGTCGCTGGGGCGCTGGGCGTCGGCCCCCGGCATATTCTCCGCCAGCGCTAGCCAGGCGGTCACGCGGATCGGCAGCGCCAGACGCGCGGCCGTGATGGCGGTGCCCAGCACGGTGGCGGCGCCGGCCATGTCGGACTTCATCTCCGGCATGGATGCAGCCGGTTTGAGGGACAGCCCTCCGGAGTCGAAGGTGATGCCCTTGCCGATGAGCGCGATGTGCTTGGGGCGGGTCGGGTCGGCATCGTCCTCGGCCTGCGGACCTGTCCGGCTCGCAGCCCCCGTGGCGGTGTGCGGTGGCACCCACTCCAGGCGGACCAGGCGTGCCGGGTGCACCGAGCCCTGAGCCACCCCGAGGATCCCGCCGAATCCCTGCTCGATCAGGGCCGGGGCGTCCCAGACCTCGACCCGCAGCCCGGCCTCCTGCCCGGCTGAGCGGGCCCTCTCCGCGAAGACCTCCGGCGTCAGACGGTTCGGTGGCTCGTTGACGAGGTCGCGGGTCATGGCCGTGGCCTCGGCCAGGGCCAGGGCTGCGGTCAAGGTCTCCTGCCCCTCCGGAGTGTCGGCCAGGGGGGAGACGACGGAGATGCTCGTCAGTGGAGAGGTCTGCTTGGGAGAGGAGTCCTGTCCCGGACGGTCCTCGTTCTTCGTCGCCTTCCAGGAGTAGGCGCCCAGGGCCGCCCCGTGTGCGACGGCGGCGAGCTGCTCCTCGGAGAGCGTGGGCAGAGCCAGCACCGCGGAGTCGGTTCCGGCCAGCGCCCGGGTGGCGCGTCCGGCGGCCCGACGCAGCAGACCCGTCTGGTCGTAGCCCAGGGCGGCCTCGTCGTCGGCGGTGACGGCAAGCGGATCGGTATCGGCCCACCCCGTTCCGACGCCGACGACAAGAATCGTTGTCGGTCCGTGGTAACTCGTGGTGGTGACCGCTGGGGCCGGCAGGCGCACCACCGAGTCCTGAGTGCCCGAGAAGCCCAGAGAAGGCAGCAGGGCCACGAGAGCATCGATGTCCAGGCCCTCCAGAGCGTCGCTGGAAGGAGACTCCAGGCCTTCCAGGAGGATCTCGGGAGCCTCGGCGCCGTCCCTGCCCGGCGCCGCCGCCAGGACGAGGACGTCAGCGGCCGGCTCACTGCCGGCGGGAGTGTCGGACGCAGCGCCCGTTGAGGAGTCTGACGAGCTGCCTGCTGCGCCGGCCGTGTCGGCTGTGCCGTCGGCGTTGTCCTCCTGGTCCTTCTGGCCGTCGTCCGATTCACGCGCCTGCGTGTCATCCTTGGTGCCCCCGGTGCCCGACGCAGCGCCCTGCCCGGCGCCTGTCGAGCCGGTCCGGCCCCCGGCCCCGGTGGTCTCGGAGTCCTCGGTCTCATCGACCGTGTCGACCTCGGCCTGATTGCTGAGGTCGGTATCCTTACGGTCATCGTCCACCGAGGCGTGTGCGTTCAGGGACTTGGTCAACTTAATGGTGCTCACGTTGTGAATAGTAACGTTCTGGCATCGGTCGGAGGCTGAGCCGGCGCCGCGCGTGCCGGAGGTCATCACGTGGAAAGGTCGTTCCTCATGGACGAGCGCTCATCGGTACGCCCGGTTCAGGACACTCGGCGTCCCGCCTACGGGTGGGGGCGGATCCTGGTCGGCGTCTTCGCCGTCTTCGGGGCGACAGTCCTCATCCCGGCCTTGACCGCCCTGGTTCGAAGCCCCGGTGAGGCGCCCGCGATATGGGCCTTCAACCTCCTGGGAGGTGGCCTGTACGTCCTTCTGGCCGTCTGCGTGGCCCACAACGGGCGCCGCATGCGCAACATCGGTTGGATGTGCCTGGGGGCGCTGGCCACCATGGCGGTGCTCATCGGTGTCCTGACGATGACGAGCCCTTCACCCACGCCTGCAGACCTCAACGCGTCGGTGTGGGCCCACTGGGGGCGATCCCGGTGGTACCTGCCCGCGATCCTCCCGGTGGTGGCCGCTGCATGGATGTGGATGTCCGACCCTCGACGCATCGTGGCCAACGCCGAGCGCATCACCGAGCTGTCCGACTCCCTCTCCGAGAGCTTCACCGAGAAGGCCCGGGCGGTCCAGGAGAGCCGTGGTCTCAAGAGCTCCCGGACCAATGATGCTAATGGAGCCTAGGCCCCGGCGACACCGGCAATGGGGCAGCTTCAGAGCCCGGCGAGGAGAGGTAGGGGAGTGGTTGAGCCCTCAGCGGCCTCGTGCGGCGTCTGCCTCACCGGCGTCGGAGGCGGCGCGTGCTGATCCGGGCGACTCTGCTGATCCTGCGCCGGGGAACGGGACGGGTGTGCCACCTGTCCTGCAGCCGGGAGCCCAGCGAGGTGTAGGTGGCCGCTGCGGCCCGAGCCCGCGCCTGGACCTCGTAGATCCGTTCGACGACGATCCGCTGGTGCACCCAGCCCACCAGTTGCTCGTCCGGCTGATCCTGTTGACGATCACTGCCCGGGCCCGATGCCCGTCCCACCACCGGGAGTCCCTCCATCCGGCTGCGGGTCAGAGCCTCGAGCACGTCGGTCGCCTCGGCCTGGCAGGACAGACGCTCGGAGACCAGAGGAAGGTCCGCCACCGTGGCTGCGGGGCGGGAACCGTCCCCGACGTCGGCGCTCTCCTCGCAGAGGAGAGCGCCGACGACCTGCGCGGCGGTCACACAGCCGAGCAGCTCACGGACGTCATCCGCCCGCACTGTGACCACCGGCAGGGCCGACAGACCGTGCCGGCTCATGAGCTCGGCCGCCTCACGCAGCGACGTCGTGGCCTCGACCGTGGCGGGCGGGTCCACCATGAGCCGGGAGGCGCGGGTACGTCCCAGGAGAGTCGTGGTCATCGGGTCCTCGACGTCCTCACCGCGACGGCGCAGCTCCTCAGTGAACAGTGTGCCGCGCGACAGGAAACGGCTGGCGAAGGTAGCCAGCACTGTGGCCAGCATGAGGGGCAGCAGCAGCGCGTGCTGGCCGGTCATCTCGATGATGAGCAGGACCGCCGTCATCGGAGCGCGAGCCGCGCCGGCGAACACCGCTCCCATTCCGATCACCCCGAAGACCCCGGCTGCCGGAGCGTAGCTGGGCGCCACCAGGGTGCCGAAGGCCGCCCCGAGCGTCCCGCCGATGAACAGGGACGGGGCGAACACTCCTCCGACGAACCCCATTCCCAGCGTCATCGAGGTTGCGAGCATCTTGGCTGCGCACAGCATCAGCAGCAGCGTCAGCGTGTAGCGGCCCGCCAGAGCCCGGTTGAGCGCCGCCGAGGACTCCCCGTACATCTCAGGCAGGACGAGCAGGACGGTGCCGACGGCCAGGCCCCCGATGCCGGGGCGCGCCCAGATCGGGACGCCCAGCCGCTGCCAGGCGCGGGTCAGGACGTCGAGCACGATGAAACGAAGGCGCATGAAGCCGATGCCGACGCCCCCACCCACCACGCCCAGCAGGGCGACCCACCCCAGCTGGGCGTCCCCGGACAGGTCCAGGTAGGGAAGCGACAGCGACAGGGTCGTGCCCAGCAGGTGGTGGGAAAGGACCGTTGAGGACACGCAAGCCAGGACGATGACGATGAAGGCGTCGGCGCTGAAGCCCATGAGAATGACCTCCAGGGCGAAGAAGGCCCCCGCCAGCGGAGCGTTGAAGGCCGCCGCGATCCCGGCGGCGGTGCCGGCGGATGCCAGGTAGCGCACCGGAAGTCTCGGCAGGCCCAGCCCCCTGCCGATGACGCTCGCCGTGGAGGCCCCCAGCTCTGCGATCGGTCCCTCGGGGCCCACCGAGCCGCCGCCGCCGATCGTCAGGGCCGACGACGTCGTCATCGCCAAGGCGGGGATCGGCGCCATCGTGCCGTTTCCGTGTCTCGTGGACCAGATGATACCGGCCACCCCGTGGCCTGTGGGCGTGTGGCCCAGCCGGGACATGAGCGGACCCACGATGAGGCCTGAGAGGACGGGGGCGACGAGGACGAACCACGCGCCGAGCGCCGCCAGCGAGCCCACCGAGGGACCCATGGAGACGGTGTAGTCATCGGCCCCGGTGAGCAGCTGGGACCAGGTGTCGATCCCCATTCGGAACAGCACAGCTCCCAGACCCGAGGTGAGCCCCACCAGCACTGCCAGGATGTAGAGCCCGAGGCGATGATGACGGAAGAGGCTGCCCGTACGCCGCAACAGGGGCTGGGACATCCTCTTCCAGGCGTGATCCATCAGCGCAGGTTCTCCACCTTGACCATGAAGGTGTCCTCCTCGCCGCGCTGCTCAGCCTCGGAGCAGGAGGAGCCGATGCTCCACACCTGACGGTAGAAGCTCAGCTCGGCCTCGTAACGGCGACGAATGTTCGTGGCCAGACGGAAGCCGTGGCCCTCTCCCTGGAAGATCTCCAGGGCCACCGGGGCGCCGGCGGTTTTGAGGGCCTCATACATGGCCGTGGCCTGCTCCGGCGGGACGATTGGGTCCTCCGAGCCCTGGATGAGCAGCAGCGGCACGCCGATGTCCTCGATGTGGTTGATGGGGCTGCGCTCGTCCAGGACCGGGTCATCGATGTCCTGGGTCCCCATGAGCTGGCCGATGTAGTGCGACTCGAACTTGTGGGTCGTACGCACCAGCCTCTTGAGGTCGGTCACCCCGAAGCAGGAGCTGGCCGCCGTGAACACCGTGGAGCGAGTGATGGCCGACAGCACCGTGAAGCCACCGGCCGACCCGCCGCGGATCGCGAGACGTCGAGGGTCCACGAGCCCGGCGTCCACCAGGTGCTGGGCGCCACTGACGCAGTCGTCGACGTCATAAATGCCCCACTTGCCCTCCAGGGCCTTGCGATAACCCGTTCCGTAGCCCATGGAACCGCGGTAGTTGACGTCGAGGTAGGCGAAGCCCCGACTGGTCCAGTACTGGATCCTTAGGTCGTAGCCGGGCACGGCCGTCGCCGTCGGGCCCCCGTGGACGTTGACGATGAGGGGAGGCAGCTCGCCCTCGCCCCCCACGTGGGAGGCGGACGTCGGCGGGTAGTAGAAGCCATGGGCGGTCGCGCCGTCGCTCGTGGGCCAGGAGACCGGGTTGGGGAAGGAGACCCCGATGCCCTCGGGCTCGAACTCGCCCGAGCCTCGCAGCACCTGCACCGCGCCGTTCTTGACCTCCACGATGCTCGGCATCGCCATCTCGTTGGAGGCCAGCATGACGACGCGACCGGCGCTGGAGGCCACGTTGCCGATCGGCTGCCAGCCCACATTCCACTCCTCGAGCTCGCCGTTGGCGAGCCTGATGGTCCCCAGGTGCGACACCGCGTCCCGGGCCCAGGAGGTGATGATGTGCTCGGCGTCGAGCACGTCGAAGGAGTGCGGACCCAGCTGCCAGGCGGGGTTGGTGAAGGTGGCCTCGGCCGGGTGCAGTGGTCGGGTTCGCAGTTTCTCCGACCAGGCCGGGCGGTTGGTGCCCCGCACCGGGAAGCCCTCGGTGCGGTAGAGGTTCCAGAAGCCCGAGGCGTTCGATCCGTGAACCAGCTCGCACTCCTCGGTCCAGCGCGGCTCGGAGACCGAGTGCCCGTCCCCGCCATCCACCAGGGCCTGTTCCCCGATCGACCCGTCCGGGCCCAGGTCACCCACGTGCAGGGAGGCGTTGTCCCACGGCATCCCCGGGTGGTCCCAGGTGATCCAGGCCAGGTGCTCGCCGTCGGGGGACAGCGTTGGGGCGACGACGAAGTCCGTCCCCGACACCAGCGTGCGCACGCGCGAGTCGTCGCGGGCCGCCGAACCGTCTAGGGGAATCGCCACCAGGGTGTTGACAGCCTCGCCCTCGCCGCGGTGGTCCTCGCGGACGGCGTAGACCAGGCCCCTGCCCGTGTCGATCTCCAGGTCGCCGTGACGCACGTCCCCGTAGATCGTCAGCGGGACCAGGCCGCGCAGGCGATGGGCCACGTCATACCGGTACAGGCGCCCGTCCCCGGCGTGGGAGACCACGATGATCCCTCCGTCGACCGCATAGGCCTTCCCGCCGTACTCGTGTACCCGGGTGCGCACGTCGACCAGCTCGTCGGCCGGTGTCAGCGGAAGCACCTCACCAGTCTGCCCGTCGCCGTCACGGCGCAGCAGGACATTGCGCCCGGCCTGCGAGGCGCGCTGTTCCACCCAGTAGGTGTCGCCGCCATCGACGCGGACCTGCGAGAGCAGGACCGTACGGGTCGTGATCGTGCCTGGAGTAATGGGCGAGGGCCAGGTGCCGAAAGGGGCTGTGGTGCTCATGGTTCCTCCTGGAGGGCTGTCCTGAGGGCGATCGGGCGTTCGGGAGCGACGCCGTGGACCGGCGGGCGCGAACGGTTCCGACGGTCAGGGGATACAGTACGTGCTTATCCGTGACCAGCGTGACACGTGACCGTGAGCGGGCCGGGGCGGCCCTATGCTGAGGATTGCCCCCGGGGCGCCCTGGACTGTCCGAGACCGTCGTAAGGCGGCGATCTCGGAACAATATCGCCATAGAGGCATCTCCGCCGGTACAACGGCTACTCTTTCCCGGGTGCCGCGCCGGCGCCCTCGCCAACCTGGTCGTCAACGACGCAGCGCCAGCGCCGCACGGACGACCCGCCATCATCACCTTCACCTTCGACAAGGAGGCGCACCGTGCCAGCAGCTGAGCATACTGGTCGGCCCGCCGAACAGGCCGGCGGAGCGCTCCTGCCCTCTGTGCGAAAGCCCGCCGACCTCAATCGTCTCACCAGCGACGAGCTGGTGGCGCTCGCCGCGGAGATCCGCCGCCACCTCGTTGCCTCCGTCGCCCGCACCGGCGGTCATCTGGGTCCCAACCTCGGCGTCGTCGAGCTGACGATCGCCCTGCACCGGACCTTCCGCTCGCCACGGGACACCATCGTCTTCGACACCGGTCACCAGGCCTACGTCCACAAGCTGCTCACCGGCCGACAGGACTTCGCCCACCTGCGTGAGCGGGGTGGGCTGTCCGGCTACCCGTCACGGGCCGAGTCCGTTCACGACGTCGTGGAGAACTCTCACGCCTCCACCTCGCTGTCCTGGGCCGACGGCATCGCCCGGGCCAACCACCTCCAGGGGCACGACGAGCGCCACGTCGTCGCCGTCATCGGTGACGGAGCCATGACCGGGGGCATGGCCTGGGAGGCCCTGGACAACATCGCCGACTCCTCAGACCGGCACCTGGTCATCGTCGTCAATGACAACGGCCGCTCCTACGCACCCACCATCGGGGGACTGGCCCACCACCTCGACGCGCTGCGCACCAACCCCGGCTACGAGCGCGTCCTGTCCGGGGTCAAGCGCACCCTCCTGTCCCAGGGGGCCCCGGGCCGGGCCGCCTTCGACGCTCTCCACGGCCTCAAACGAGGGCTCAAGGACGTGCTCGTCCCCTCGGCCTTCTTCGAGGACCTGGGGATCAAGTACACCGGGCCGGTCGACGGCCACGACATCACCGCCATCGAGTTCGCCCTCACCCGGGCCCGCGAGTACGCCGAGCCGGTCATTGTCCACGTCATCACCGAGAAGGGGCGCGGATACACCCCCGCCGAGGAGCACGGCCCCGACCGCTTCCACGCCGTGGGGCAGATCCATCCCGAGACCGGTCTGCCCGTCGTGGCCGAGCGCTTCGGATGGACCTCCGTCTTCGCCGAGGAGATCGTCTCCCTGGCGCGCTGCGACGATCGGATCGTCGGGGTCACCGCGGCAATGCAGGCTCCCGTCGGCCTCCAGCCCATGGCCGACGCCATGCCGGAGCGGGTCATCGACGTCGGTATCGCCGAGCAGCACGCGCTCACCTTCTCAGCCGGGCTGGCGTTCGCCGGCATGCACCCTGTGGTGGCGCTCTACGCCACCTTCCTCAACCGTGCCTTCGACCAGGTGCTCATGGACGTCGCACTGCACCGCGCAGGAGTGACGATCGTGCTGGACCGGGCCGGAATCACCGGAACCGACGGCGCCAGCCACAACGGCATGTGGGACATGGCGCTGCTGGCTCACGTCCCGGGCCTGCGCCTGGCCGCTCCTCGCGACGAGACGACGCTGCGAGACAGCCTGCGCCTGGCCGTGAGCGTCGACGACACCCCAACCGTCGTGCGCTACCCCAAGGGCACCCTGCTCGAGCCGCTGACGGTGGTGCGCCGCCTCGGGCCGAAGGATGCTGAGAAGAGCCCGTGCGACGCGGGTGCCGAGGCGGACACCCCGGTGGATGAGGCGGGGGGAGAGGACAGCAGCTTCGACGTCGTCGACGTGCTGCTGGAGAGCCTTGGCCCATACGATACTTCCTCGATCCTGCTGGTGGGGGTCGGGGTCATGGCCGCCGAGACCTGCGAGGCCGGCCGGATCCTCCAGCAGGAGGGCCGCTGTACCACCGTGGTGCACCCGCACTGGGTCATTCCGGCCCCGCGTCCTCTTGTTGCGGCCGCCGCCGAGGCCGACGTCGTCGTCGTGGTCGAGGACGGGCTGGTCGACGGCGGCATCGGGTCCCAGCTGCGTGATGCCGTTGAGGACTATCAGGCCGCCCACCCCGGTGAGGCCGGCTCCCCGGTCTTCCGTCGTATCGGCATCCCGCGTCAGTTCATCGACACCGCCACCCGAGCCGAGCTGCTGGAGGACTTCGGTATGCGGGCCGCCGATATCGCCGAGGCGGCCAGGACCGTGGCCGACAGCGTCGCCGGCTTGCCGGCCGTCCGGGACCTTGGGGCCGAGTAGACGCGCAGCAGCGGTGAAGTCCAGCTCCTGGCGCACCGGTTGTCGACCGTGCAGCCGACTGCTGCTGGGACGCCTGTCCTAAATCTTGTGACAGGTCGACAGCCTGAGGGCGTACTCTCCTTCGCCGATATCGCCGAAGGTAGAGCAACGTTGCTCGCAGCCGATGATCATCTTTCCGAACGGTAGTGATAGGGACTTATGTCCTAGTTTAGGGTAGTACTGATTGGCCTGTGAGTCATCACACCGGACCTTCTTGGGACCAGTGGCCCACAAGGCCTCGCAGGAGTTCTAGTCTGAGACCGACGGCGCGCCGATGTGCCGCCTCGCCTCACAAGGGCGATCGCAACCGGGTGGCCCTCCGGTCACCCACACGAGGAGGGCACGGATGACCACTGAGGTCACAACATCTGCCACCACGGCGAGCGGCAATGACGCCTGGGAGGGCTTCGTTACCGGACCGTGGACCGAGGACATTGACGTCCGCGACTTCATCCAGCGCAACTACACCCCCTATGACGGTGACGCCTCGTTCCTCGCCGGCGCCACGGACAAGACCCTGCGCCTGTGGGACACCCTGGAGAAGGACTACCTCTCCGAGGAGCGCAAGGTCCGCATCCTCGACGTCGACACCCATATTCCCGCCGACATCGACGCGTTCCCGGCCGGTTACATCAGCGAGGACGATGACGTCATCGTTGGTCTGCAGACGGACTCCCCGCTGCGTCGCGCCATGATGCCCAACGGCGGCTGGCGCATGGTGGAGACCGCCATCAAGGAGGCGGGCAAGGAGGTCGACCCCGAGGTCAAGAAGATCTTCACCCGCTACCGCAAGACCCACAACGACGCGGTCTTCGACATCTACACCCCGCGCATCCGCGCGGCGCGCTCGAGCCACATCATCACCGGCCTGCCCGACGCCTACGGCCGTGGCCGCATCATCGGCGACTACCGCCGTGTGGCGCTCTACGGCGTCGACTTCCTCATCGAGCAGAAGCAGAAGGCCAAGGACGCCGTGGCGGACCAGCCCTTCTCCGAGCACTGGGCCCGCTACCGCGAGGAGCACTCCGAGCAGATCAAGGCGCTCAAGAAGCTCAAGGTCATGGCCGCCTCCTACGGCTACGACATCTCCGGCCCGGCCAAGAACGCCCACGAGGCGGTCCAGTGGACCTACTTCGCCTACCTGGCCTCCGTGAAGTCCCAGGACGGTGCCGCTATGAGCATCGGCCGGCTCTCCGGCTTCCTGGACATCTACTTCGAGCGGGACCTGCGCAACGGGGTCATCGACGAGACCCGCGCCCAGGAGCTCATCGACAACATCGTCATGAAGCTGCGCATCACGCGCTTCCTGCGCACCATCGACTACGACCAGATCTTCTCCGGCGACCCCTACTGGGCCACCTGGTCCGACGCCGGCTTCGGTGAGGACGGTCGTGCCCTGGTCACCAAGACCTCCTTCCGTCTGCTGCAGACCCTGCGCAACCTCGGGCCGGCCCCGGAGCCGAACATCACGATCTTCTGGGACGAGAACCTGCCGCAGGGCTACAAGGACTTCTGCGCCCTGATCTCGATCACGACCTCCTCCATCCAGTACGAGGCCGACGAGCAGATCCGCGAGCACTGGGGGGACGACGCCGCCATCGCCTGCTGCGTGTCCCCGATGCGCGTGGGCAAGCAGATGCAGTTCTTCGGCGCCCGCGTCAACTCCGCCAAGGCCCTGCTCTACGCCATCAACGGTGGGCGCGACGAGATGACCGGCAAGCAGGTCGTCACCGGACTGCCCGGCGTCGAGGGCGACGGCCCCCTCGACTTCGACGACGTGTGGGACAAGTACGAGAAGATGCTCGACTGGGTGGTGGCCACCTACGTCGAGGCCCTCAACATCATCCACTACTGCCACGACCGCTACGCCTACGAGGCCATCGAGATGGCGCTGCACGACTCCGAGATCGTGCGCACCATGGGCTGCGGCATCGCCGGCCTGTCGATCGTGGCCGACTCGCTGGCGGCCATCAAGTACGCCAAGGTCACCCCGGTTCGCGACGAGACCGGCCTGGTGGTCGACTACGTCACCGAGGGCGACTTCCCGATCTACGGCAACGACGACGACCGCGCCGACGACATCGCCGCCACCGTGGTCCACACGATCATGTCGAAGATCAAGGCCCAGCCCTTCTACCGCGACGCCATCCCGACCCAGTCGGTGCTGACGATCACCTCCAACGTGGTCTACGGCAAGGCGACCGGCTCCTTCCCCTCGGGGCACCAGAAGGGCACCCCCTTCTCTCCCGGGGCCAACCCGGAGAACGGGATGGACACCCACGGCATGGTCGCCTCGATGCTCAGCGTCGGCAAGCTCGACTACAACGACGCCCTCGACGGGATCTCGCTGACCAACACGATCACCCCGCAGGGGCTGGGGCGCACGCTCGATGAGCGCGTCGCCAACCTCGTGGGCATCCTCGACGCCGGCTTCGTCCCCGACGACTGCGCCGAGATCTAATCCAGCCGTTCAACCGGCTGATCGCACCGCAGCAACTACTCACACATCAGTATCACCACCTCAGAAAGGGGCCACCATGGCCACGTACGAAGAGCGCCTCGCCTCCATGAAGGCACAGCGTCAGGACAACGGCGGCGTCAAGGGCCTGTACCACGCCAACATCAACGTCCTGGACCGCAACACCCTCGAGGACGCGATGGAGCACCCGGAGAACTACCCGAACCTCACCGTTCGCGTCTCCGGCTACGCCGTCAACTTCGTCAAGCTGACTCGCGAGCAGCAGCTTGACGTCCTCCACCGCACCTTCCACGCCCAGGCCTGAGCCCTGGAGCACGGCGAGCGGTCATGACGCAGACCACGACGACCGTGCGCGACGGCGGTCGGGACCAGGACTTCCTGGCCCCGGCCGCCCGTTTGCGCGGGGCGGGTATCGGCGGGCTCGAGGAGCTGACGGATCTTCAGCGCTCTGAGCGCCTGGCGCGGATGCGGGCGGGCGAGCTGGGCTCGATCCACTCCTGGGAACTCGTCACCGCGGTGGACGGCCCCGGTACCCGGATGACCGTCTTCCTCAATGGATGTCCCCTGCGGTGTCTGTACTGCCACAATCCCGACACCTTCCTCATGAAGGACGGAGAGCCGGTTGAGGCCTCGGAGCTTCTGCGCCGCATGCGCCGCTACCGGGGAGTGTTCCGCGCGTCCAAGGGCGGAATCACGCTGTCAGGCGGCGAGGTTCTCATGCAGCCCGCCTTCGCGGGCAGGCTTCTGTCCGGTGCCAAGAAGATGGGCATCCACACCTGCATCGACACCTCCGGTTTCCTGGGGGCCAATGCCAGTGATGAGATGCTCGACAACATCGATCTGGTCCTGCTCGATGTCAAGAGCGGCGATGAGGAGACCTACAAGAGGGTGACGGGGCGCTCCCTGGCCCCGACGATCACCTTCGGCGATCGGCTGGCGGCCAAGGGGATCGAGATCTGGGCCCGGTTCGTTCTGGTTCCAGGCCTGACGGACGATCCTGAGAACGTCCACAACGTGGCTCGGATCATCGAGCGCTGGGGCTCGGTCAGCCGCGTTGAGGTACTGCCCTTCCATCAGATGGGTACCGATAAGTGGGATGCTCTGGGCCTGACGTATCAGCTGCGTGACACCAGGCCTCCGGAGCCGGAGCTCGTGGAGTCCACTCGCGCGATCTTCCGTTCCTACGGTTTTGAGGTTCACTGAGACTCACGGAGCCTCTCAGAGGCCGCCGGGTACCGGAGGAGACAGAGACGACGGTGTGCCATCCACTGCCAAGGTGGATGGCACACTGTCGCATGTTCGAAGACTGTTGGCCTGTTCAGTTCAGTGCTGCCGCCAGGGCGGGTGCGGCCTGCTCAATCTGCCACGGCCTGGCGCCCATGGCAGCCAGGCGCTCACTGATCTCCCGGGTGCTCATAGTCCGGGTGCACTCGGCCTCGATCTCCTCGCCGAGGTCCCAGGCCAGACGACGTTGGCAGCCCGGCGCCAGAAGCAGCTCCTGGGGGACGCGGATCTCCTCGGCGCGCTGCCTGACGGCTGCGCGTACGCGATTGAGCTGGTTGGCGGCTTCTGCGTGATGGCGCTGCCAGGTGCGCGGGTGGGGGAGCTCGTCGGGGCCCATGGGGGCGCGAGTGGAGGGCAGCTCGTCGTCGGGTAGCTCCAGGGCGCGTTCGATGGCCCGCCACCAGCGCTCCTGGTTCTGGCGCGCCTGTCGGGAGGAGAACTCTTTGAGGCCGGTCATCTTGCGTCGTGAGCGGGGCCGGGCCACGGCAGCGGCGATCAGCGCCTGGTGGGACAGGACCTTGGAGGGGGTTCGGTCGAGCTCGGCGGCCAGCTCCTCCCGTGACTGCCACAGCTCGCGCAGGATGGCGAGCGAGCGGGGGGAGCGCACGGCGCTTCCTGCTCGTGGGGTCTTGCGCCACGGGTCGATCTTGGCCGGTCTGGCGGGTCTGGTCCGTACGTGCTCGAACTCCTGGGCGGCCCACTGGGACTTGCCGTCTGTCTCGAGCTCGGCGGCCAGGGCGTCGCGCAGGTCGATGAGAAGCTCGACGTCGAGTGCGGCGTAGATGAGCCAGGAGGCGGGCAGGGGCCTGGTGGACCAGTCTGCTGCGGCGTGGTCCTTGGCCAGGCGCAGTCCCAGGGTCTCCTCGATGACGGCGCCCAGTCCCACGTGCTGGCGGCCCAGGAGCCGGGCGGCCAGCTCAGTGTCGAACAGTGAGGCGGACCTCAGGCCGAGTGCGGTCAGGCAGGGAATGTCCTGGTCGGCGGCGTGAAGGATCCACTCCGGGCCGTCGAGGACGGCGGCCAGCTCGGTCGTCAGGGGGCCGCAGGTGACCGGGTCGATGAGGAGAGTGCCAACGCCGTCGCGTCTGAGCTGCACGAGATAGGCGTCCTGCCCGTAGCGGAAACCGGAGGCCCGCTCGGCGTCCACGGCCACAGGGCCTTGCCCGGCGGCCAGGTCCCGGGCGGCTCGGCTCAGCTGACTGGGCGTGCTGATGACTTCCGGCAGCCCGTCCCGGGGACGCGGGTAGGCGACGACATCGTGAGGACTGATGGGATGGTCCGTCGTCCCGGGGGGTACGGCTGGGCGCGGCACGGCCGAGGAAACGGCTGGGCGGAGAGTGTCGGTTGCGCGGGTCGTCACCTGGCGACTCCGGCGAGGGTGAGAGGGTGGACCGCCGCCGGTTCATGGCCGGAGGCGACCAGGAGAAGCTCGTGCCAGGCGGTCAGGTGGGGGCCGAGCTGGGCGGTCGTAGGGGACCAGGAGGCTCGGATCTCCGCGTGGGCACAGGAGTCAGTGAGAGTCAGTCCGCCAAAGGTCTCCGACAAGACCCTGGTGACGGTTCCCACGAGTGCCCGGTAACCGGCGCGGGAGTCCTCGAGACCGTCGGTGAGCCAGCTCCAGGCCGCGGACTCGAAGACGGGATCCATACCGACCTCGTCGTCGATACGAGCGCGGGCCTGAATCACGACACGGAAGTCTCCGTCCCAGGTGTCCTGGCCGTTGGGGTCGTACAGGACGACGAAGCGCCCGGTGGCCAGGGGAGTGGCTCCGACGGTCTCCACGGTCTCGGCCGTCAGCGCGGCGGAGTAGGGGGCCAGCTTCCTGGGCGCGGGAATCTCTTCCATGAGGAGCCCGCGTGGGCGGGGCGCGTCACGAAGAGACAGGAGCGCTTCCTCGAATCGTTCGGGGATGGCACCTGCCTCGTTCTGGCGCGGCCTACCATTGACAGTCACGGATGCCACGCTAGTGCGCTACCGCGGCGGGCACATGAAGCCACGCCGCGCGGAGGGTTGCATTGTGTCAACGAGGTGCCCGCCTTTCTGAACGGATGTGCATCGGTTGAGTCGTGGTGCGGCGGTGCGCGGTGCATCCTTCTGCGGGCCCCCGTCACCGCCGCGCGATGAGCGTCTGGCCGGAGGACAGAGACGGTGCGGCGTCATCGACCGGGTCCCAGGACAGGAGCACCGTAGTCAAGGCGGGAGCGGGACGCTCCTGACCGGAGAGGTTGGTCGCCACGACGATGTCCTCGTAGGTCACTGTGAGCACGCCGTTGATATCCTCGACCTGAGGCCAGGCGGTGCGCTGGGACCATGTCAGATCGCGGCGCAGGGCGGTCAGCGCCTGGTACCAGGCCAGCATGCGGATGTGCTCGGCCTCGTTCAGCTCATCCCAGCGCAGGCGCGAGGCCTCGACGGTTTCGGCGGCCTGAGGGTCGGGGATCTCGTCGGCGTCCCAGCCGAATCCGGCGAACTCCCTGACGCGGCCCTCACTGACGCTGCGGGCCAGGTCCTCCTCCTCGTGGTCCGTGAAGAACTGGAAGGGGGTGCGCGTTCCCCACTCCTCGCCCATGAAGAGCATCGGCGTGTAGGGGGACAGGAGAACCAGAGCGGCGGTGGCCGCCAGGGTGGCGTCGTCGAGGCTGGTGGAGGGGCGGTCGCCGACGGCACGGTTGCCGATCTGGTCATGATCGGATCCGAAGACGACGAAGCGCCGGGGATCGGTGTCCTCGGGCACCGGCGCGCCCCAGTTCCTCTCCCGGAAGGTGGACCAGGTGCCGTTGTGGAGGAAGGCGCGTCCGTAGGCCTTGGCCCAGGCACCGGCCTCGGCGAAGTCTCCGTAGTAGCCCTGGGTCTCGCCGGTGAGACGGGCGTGCAGGGCGTGGTGGACGTCGTCTGCCCACTGGGCGGTCATGCCCAGGCTCGGAGCCTTGGCCGGCGGCTGCTCGCCGGTGGGGGTGATGACGCCGACGTCGTTGAGGTCGGCCTCCGCCACCAGGCTCAGGGGGCGGCCGAGCTCGGCGGACAGCGCTGCCACGGCGTCGGAGAGCTCGGCCAGGACGTGCGGCTGGGGCGGGTCGGCGGCCGCGGCGTCGTCCTTGATCTCGTGGATGGCGTCCAGGCGCAGGGCGTCGACGTGGAAGTCACGCAGCCATCGCAGGGCGGAGTCGATGACGAAGGCGCGCACCTGCTGGCTGCCGTCGTGGTCGTAGTTGACGGCCTCGCCCCAGGGCGTATGGTGCGCCTGGGTGAAGTAGGGGCCGAAGACACTGAGGTAGTTGCCCGACGGGCCCAGGTGGTTGTAGACGACGTCGAGACACACGCCAATACCGGTGCTGTGGGCGGCGTCGACGAATCGGGCCAGTGCCTCGGGGCCGCCGTAGGTCTCATGGACGGCCCACAGGGCCACTCCGTCATAGCCCCAGCCGGCCTTGCCGGGAAATGCCGCCAGCGGCATGAGCTCGATGATATCGACCCCCAGCTCGGCCAGGTGGTCCAGGCGTGAGATGGCGGCGTCCAGGGTGCCCTCGGGGGTGAAGGTGCCCACATGCAGCTCGTAGATGACCGAACCTCGCAGGTCCTTGCCCTCCCAGTCCTGGTCGGTCCACTGCCAGGTGGCCGGGTCCACGGTGCGTGAGTGGCCGTGGACGCCGTCGGGCTGCAGGGCGCTGCGAGGGTCTGGACGGTTCGGCGAGCCGTCCACGCGGTAGGCGTAGTCGGTGCCGGGCTCCAGGTCGAAAGGAGCGGTCCACCAGCCGCCCGGTGCCGGGACCATGTCGACGAGACGCTCCTCACCCGGCAGGTGCAGTTCGACCGTGTGCGCGTCGGGGGCCCACACTGGTACCCGTGGTCCTACGGGAAGCGCGGGGGAGGTCCAGGTCCGGCGCGTCGGGCTCACGGGGTGACCTCCTGGGCGTTCTGGTCGGGACGGTCGGCCTCGGTCGTGGAGGGCTGAGAGACGATCTTGGCCAGGACGACGACCGGTGCGTCCCCGACCACCTCGGCCAGGGGCTGGTTGCCGCCCTTCACGGTGCCGCCGTGCAGGACGTCCTCCCATGCTCCCTCGGGTAGGACGACGCTCTCCTCACGCCAGCCGCCCAGCTGCTCAAGACGCTTGGACAGGCGCCTGATGATGACGACGACATCGGGGACCTCATCAAGCAGGCGGGCGTAGGCGAAGGCGAAAGAGGTCGTCACCGGGATCGTCCGGTAGCCCGAGCGGGGACCGACGAAGGTGTCGGGCCTTGAGGCGCGAAGGCGCGCCAGACGCGAGGTGAGGAAGAGCTTGTCCTCGTCGAGGTTGCGCGGGGTGGCACCGGAGTCGAGGCGCTCCAGGAGACTGATGAGCCCACCGGGCCCGGTGTAGTCGACCGGGCGGCGGTTGTCGGGGTCGACCAGGGAGGAACGGGTGGTCTCGCTGCCCTGGTAGATGTCGCTGACTCCTATCCAAGTCAGGGTCAGCGCCTTGTTGGCGAGAATCGCGGTGCGTACGGCCTTGGCCGTCAGAACCGCGAAGTCCTCCAGCTCGCGCGCGACCTCCGCATTGCTGAGCAGATGAGCGGCGTAGTCGGTCAGGGCCTGCTCGCGGGCCAGGTCCGGGGCGGTCCAGGTGGTCCAGAACTTCTGCTCCCGGGAGGCCTTGATGAGATAGGCGCTCAGTCGCTCGGGGGTCATCGGGTCATCGCTGTCGGGCATCCACGTGCCCCACAGGGTCTGCCACAACAGGTTCTCGCTGCGTCCGTCGAGGTCCAGAGGGCGGGCCTGGACGGTCATGGCTCGTAGACGGTGGACGAGGTCGCTCCACTCGTCGGCGTAGGAGGCCAGGACGTCCAAACGTGCGCGCACGTCCTCACCGCGCTTGGTGTCATGGGTCGTGGAGGTGACCATCGTGTCGGGCCAGGTGTTCTGGACCCGGTCGGCCCAGGCGTGGGCTTCGTCGGCACTCAGCGCGAAACCGACCGGGTTACCACCCACCTCGGTGAGACTGGTCAGGTGGGTCCAGCGGTAGAAGGCAGTGTCCTCCACTCCCTTGGCGGTAACGGCCCCACACACCTGCTGGAAGCGGATGACGGCCTCGGCCCGTTCTGAGGACTCCGACAACCCCTCCGACCCGACTGGTTCTCCCAGAAGAATGGCGACTACCAGGTCGAGGGTCTCACCCTGGTCCGGCTCAAGACGCTGACGGGCGCGTTCGGCGTCGGCGTAAAGGACGGCGGCCGTCTCAGGGCTGGGAGGCGTGCCCGGTACGACGTAGACCCGGTACTGGTCGGCGGCCACGAGCAGCTCGACGACGCAGGCCCTCAGGTCACGCAGGGTGTGGTCGCGCAGGCGGACGTCCTGGGAGGTCAAAGAGTCCAGAACACGGGCCAGACGATCGACCTCCGAGGCCAGCGACCCGGCGATCACCTCGCGCTTGGCCTCCTCCACGATGCGGTCGTAGTCCACCGGTGCGTCCCCGGTGAGCTCTTGCATGAGCCCGCCCAGCCTGGCGGCGCCGGCGGGGTCGACCTGGAGCTGGTCGATCCTCCAGGCGGCGTCGTACCCGGTGGTTCCGGCCACCGGCCATGAGGTGGGCAGAGACTCATCGGGCGCCAGGATCTTCTCCGCAGCGATCCACGCTCCGTCGGTGGCGTCGGCCAGCTGAGTGAGGTAGCCACCGGGGTCGGCCAGACCGTCGGGATGATCGACCCGCAGGGCGCCGATGACCCCGGCCTGCATGAGCTCCAGGATGAGGGAGTGGCTGCCGGCGAAGACATCGGGATCCTCCACCCGGATCGCGGCCAGGGTGCCCACGTCGAAGAACCGCCGGTAGTTGATCTCCTCGTCGCCGACCTTCCAGTAGGCCAGACGGTAGTGCTGGCGCTCAACCAGCACATGCATGGGCAGCGACTCGGTGCCCTGAGCAATGGGGAAGGCATGGTCGTAGTAGCGCAGTACCCACTGCTCACCCAGGTCCTCCTGCCCCGGAACCACCGTCTGCTCCAGGGTGAGCTCCTCGTCGGCCAGGACCGCGCCGATGCGCTTGCCCAGGATCGGCATGAGGATGGGCTCGTCCAGGGAGAGGTCGAACCAGGCGGCGTAGGGGGAGTCCGGGCCCTCGCGCAGTACCGACCACAGGGGCAGGTTGTGCCAGCCTGGGGTCGGGACCGCCATATGGTTGGGGACGATGTCCACCACGATGCCCATTCCATGAGTCCGGGCCTCGGCGGACAGGGACTCCAGCTGGTCGCGTCCGCCCATGACGGCGGAGATCCGGCGGTGGTCGACGACGTCGTAGCCGTGTGTAGAGCCCGGCGCGGCCGTCAGCACCGGGGAGAGGTAGAGGTCGGTGACCCCGAGATCGGCCAGGTATGGAACCAGGGCCTTGGCGTCGGCGAAGGTGAGGCCTGCTCCCAGCTGGAGGCGGTAGGTGGTCACTGGCGTGCGGTGCTCGGGCGCCGGCACGTGCCCCGACCAGGGGGCATATGCGGGTATCTCCGCAGAATCCGCCGAACCGGCCTTATCCACTGCTGCGTCCACTGCGTCGGTCATGTGACTTCCTGAGCTCGTCTGGTCTACGTCGGGCGGTGCGCTGTTGCCTGTGCGTGTTCGGTTGTGCGTCGGCCTGCCTCGGGTTCCTACCGCTGGAGCCGCTCCGTTGTGGCGTCTGACTCGGGAGCGTCGGTAAGGAAGAGCATCGAGCGGGCCTCGACCACGACGGTCTCGTCCGCGGCGAGAACTGGGTCGGAGTCGCCGTCCACCGCGGGTGCCGTGTCCAGGGCGACCTTCCAGGTGGGGGAGTAGCCCTCGCCCGGGAGGGTGAAGGTGATGTCCTCGTCAGAGGCGTTGATGAGCACGAGGAAGGAGCTGTCCACGATCCTCTGGCCCCGCTCATCAGGCTCGGCGATGGCCTCCCCGTTGAGGAAGACCATCATGGCTCGGGCGTACCAGGTGGTCCAGTCCTGATCGGTCATGGACTCTCCGGCAGGAGTGAGCCACTCGATCTCGCCGAGCTCACTCTCGCCGCCGTGACCGGCGTCGCCGGTGAAGAAGCGCCGACGCCGCAGCACCGGGTGATCGCGACGTAGCCACATGATGGTACGGGTGAACTCCAGCAGGTCCTTGTCCTGCTCATCGAGGTCCCAGTTGATCCAGGAGATCTCGTTGTCCTGGCAGTAGGCGTTGTTGTTGCCTCCCTGGGTCCGTCCCAGCTCGTCGCCGTGACAGATCATGGGGACGCCCTGACTGAACAGGATGGTGGCTAGGAAGTTGCGGGTCTGGCGGTGGCGCAGCTCGATGATCGTCGGGTCCTCGGTGGGCCCCTCGGCGCCGCAGTTCCAGGAGCGGTTGTTGTTGTCGCCGTCGGCGTTGCCCTCGAGGTTGGCCTCGTTGTGCTTCTCGTTGTAGGAGACCAGGTCGTGCATCGTGAAGCCGTCGTGGGCGGTGACGAAGTTAATGCTGGCCACCGGCGTGCGCCCGGCGTGCTGGTAGAGGTCGGAGGAGCCAGTGATACGGGAGGCGAACTCGCCCAGCGTGGAGGGCTCTCCGCGCCAGAAGTCGCGCACGGTGTCTCGGTACTTCCCGTTCCACTCACTCCACAGCGCCGGGAATCCGCCGACGTTGTAGCCGCCGTCACCCACGTCCCAGGGCTCGGCGATGAGCTTGACCTGGGAGAGCACCGGGTCCTGGTGGATGATGTCGAAGAAGGCGCTGAGCTTGTCGACCTCGTGGAACTGACGGGCCAGCGTGGAGGCCAGGTCGAAGCGGAACCCGTCGACATGCATCTCGGTGACCCAGTAGCGCAGCGAGTCCATGATGAGCTGGAGGACCGCCGGCGAGCGCATGAGCAGCGAGTTGCCGGTGCCGGTGGTGTCGAAGTAGTGGCTGGCCGAGCCGTCGACGAGGCGGTAGTAGGAGCTGTTGTCGATGCCGCGGAAGGACAGTGTGGGGCCCAGGTGGTTGCCCTCGGCCGTGTGGTTGTAGACCACGTCCAGGATGACCTCGATACCGGCCTCGTGGAAGGCCTTGACCATGGACTTGAACTCCTGGACCTGCTCGCCCTCGGCCCCGTAGGCGGCGTAGGTGTTGTGCGGGGCGAAGAAGCCGATCGTGTTGTAGCCCCAGTAGTTCGACAGCCCCTTCTCCTGCAGGTGGGTGTCATTGACGAACTGGTGGACCGGCATGAGCTCGATGGCGGTGACGCCCAGGCTCTTGAGATGATCAATGACGGCGGGCTGGGACAGGCCGGCGTAGGTGCCTCGCAGGTTCTCGGGAACCAGCGGGTGCAGCTGGGTCATGCCCTTGACGTGGGCCTCGTAGATGATCGTCTCGTGGTACTCGTGCGCCGGGGGGCGGTCGTGGCCCCAGTCGAAGTAGGGGTTGATGACCACGGAGCGCATCGTGTGCCCTGCCGAGTCCTCCTCGTTGCGTACCTCCGGGTTGTCGAAGGAGTAGGAGTACAGGGTCTGGGAGGGCGTCACCTCGCCGGATATCGCCTTGGCGTAGGGGTCCAGCAGCAGCTTGGAGGGGTCGCAGCGATGTCCGGAGGCCGGGTCGTAGGGGCCGGCCACCCGGTAGCCGTACTTCTGGCCCGGCGAGATCCCGGGAAGATAGGCGTGCCAGACGTCGCCGTCGACCTCCTTGAGAGTCACCCGCTCCTCGTGGCCCTCCTCGTCGAACAGGCACAGGTCGACGCCGCTGGCCGCCGAGGAGTAGAGGGCGAAGTTGGTTCCTGAGCCGTCGTAGGTCGCCCCGAGCGGATAGGGGTGGCCGGGCCAGATCTGGCGCTGCGGGGCTTCCTGAGATTCCTGAGTGTCCTGAGGCATCGGTGTCGTCGGCGTGGTCATGGGGACTACCCTGCCACGACTGAAGTGTGAAGACAGGCGTGTGGGAGAAAGACATGTCACGTCGAACCGCCGCACAGGGCCCGCCCCGCCTCTGCTGAGCCATCCTCATGTCACCTCGCGTCGCCCCATGTCCTCTGCGCCTCCTATGGTCGTGAGAGGAGCTGGCTGGAGCGTGAGACACCTCATGAAGGATCGAGGTCGGACCAGTTTTGCCTCCGACGGATACCTCTGCTAACTTTCTTCCCGCACCCCACAAGGGTGTCACGCGGATGTGGCTCAGTTGGTAGAGCATCACCTTGCCAAGGTGAGGGTCGCGGGTTCGAGTCCCGTCATCCGCTCGGGCGATTGGCGCAGCGGGAGCGCGCTTCCCTGACACGGAAGAGGTCACTGGTTCGATCCCAGTATCGCCCACCAGAATCGAGAAGGGACCGGCTCGGAGCTCAGCGCTCCGGGCTTTTTTCATGCTGGTGGATCGTGTGTTCCGACGGCTCGTCGTCGAAGGGAGTGCCGGGTGGTATGTGTCACCGAGAACTGCGATCTCATCGCTGAGCCATGGGGGAATTGCCTGGAATCCTGCTGGATTCCAGGAGTGTGGCGGCAGTGGTCGGGGTCGGCCGTGTGTTCGGGTCGTGATGTTTCCACGATGGTCGGGAACGAGGCGTTCCAGCGTGCTCTACCATCTGGGGAGGAGTCGGTCCCTGCGGCAAGAAACGGATGGTTATGACGGAACGCTTCAGGCACCTGCTGCCCGTGGTCCTCGGTGGCGATATCGGCGCCTACGCCCTGGCGCGGCAGCTCCACGAGGTCACCGGAACCCCGGTGACGATCGTGGCCTCGGACCCGATTGTGGCGATCTCCGAGTCCTCCTACATCACCGTCATCCACCAGGCGGCCGGTGCGCCGCCGGAGAGGACGATCGCGCTGCTGCAGCGTCTGGCCGAGGGGCGCGAGCCCCGCAGCGCCGTGCTCATGGCCAACACCGACGCCGCTGCGGCCATGGTCTCCGCTCACCGGGACGAGCTCGAACCCGCCTATGTCCTGCCCTTCCCGGACATCGACGTGCTCGGCGCCGTCAGCGACAAGGCCTCCTTCTCCCGCCTGTGCGCCGAGGTGGGGGTCCTCACGCCCCGGGAGGTCGTCGTCGACCTGGCTGACCCCGACTGCGAGCCCCCGACCTCCGCCTCCGAGCTCGGCATGGAGTTCCCGCTCGTGGCAAAGGCCGCCATCGGCGCCGACTACGACCGCATCTCCTTCCCTGGCAAGCGCAAGATCTGGTTTATCGACGACGACGCCGAGCTGGCAGGCATGTGGAGGAGCCTGAAGGACGCCGGCTACCGCTCCACCTTCCTGGTTCAGGAGTGCATCCCCGGTGACGACACCGCCATGCGCTCGGTGACCGCCTACATGGACTCCACCGGCGAGCTGCGCCTCATCGGCTCGGCGCGAGTTCTCCTGCAGGACCACGCCCCGACCATGATCGGCAACCCGGTCGCCATGATCACCGAGGCCTTCCCCGACCTGTGGGACGCCACGAGCCGTCTGCTGCGCCACGCCGGATACCGCGGATTCGCCAACCTCGACATCAAGGTGGATCCCCGTGACGGACGTGAGCTCTTCTTCGAGGTCAATCCCCGTATCGGTCGCAATTCCTTCTACCTGACCGCCGCCGGCGCCAATCCCATGGCCGTCATGCTCAAGGACCTGGTCCTGGACCAGCGCGACGAGCCCACCGAGGTGACCCGGCAGGTCCTCTACTCCCTGGTTCCCGACGGCGTCATCGCACGCTATGTGTCCGATGAGGTGCTGCGCCGCAAGGCCAAGACCCTGGGGCGGGGCATCGACCCGCTGCGCGACCCGGCTGAGCACTCGCTTCGCCGGCGCGTCACGATCGAGCTCCAGCGCCTCAACCACTACCGCAAGTTCGCCCGCAACTATCCGCAACGAGTCGACAGGTCCCGCTGAATGCCCGAGAACGAGAACATGCCCGACAGCACCACCCCCGACGCCACGACCGATACTGCCGCACAGACCCCCGAGGCCCCTCAGACCGCGACGGACGGCGCCACGGATACCGCTTCCGAGGCCACCGCCGACAGGTCCCAGAAAGCTGAGGCGGTTGAGGACGCCGAGAAGGCTCAGGCGACTCGGCCGAAGGAGAAGGGACAGAAGGTCGAGAAGACCGACAAGGTTGCCAAGACCGCCGGAACTGACAGGCCTCAGGCCTCTCGGCCCACGCACCCCGAGCCGGTGCACTCCACCTCGGACCGCTCCGAGACCCTACGCCGTGTCGATGGGCGCGAGATGCGCCTGGCGGTGGGTAACAGCCCCTTCCCGGTCGAGCAGACCGAGGCCTGGGAGCGCTTCGAGGAGGCCATGGGGCGTCCGCTGTGGGGGCGCTACCTCTACGAGGACGAGGGCAAGCCGGTGGCCGCCATCGCCCTGTACCGCTACGAGATGAGCGGCCAGACCTTCCTGTGGGCCAAGCACGGCCCGGTCTGGCTCAAGGAGCAGTCGCCCGAGCGTGAGGCCCACCTGCGCCGCCTGCTGCGCTCAGTGGTCAAGGAGCGAGACCGCTCCGTGCGCTTCATCCGCATGCACGCCCGCTACCGCGACACCGACCTGCGAGAGCTGCTGTCCACCATCACCTACGACCGCACCTACGTCATCGATCTGGTACCCAAGACGCCCGAGAAGATGGCGGCGGTCATGCCCAAGGACGGACGGCGGGCGGTCAAGCGCGCCGAGCGCGTGGCCCGGGAGGCCGGCTGCACCATCAGCGACGAGACCGGTCTGAGCCGCGAGGAGTTCGACAAGGTCTACGAGGTCCTGCGCGAGACCGCCGAGCGCGACGGCTTCAAGCCCCACGACGCCGAGGTCTACTGGACCATGCTGACGGCCCTGGGGGAGAAGAACGCCCGCCTGTTCGTCCTGCGCAAGGACGGTGTCCCCCATGCCTGGGACCTCATCCTCACCTCGGGCAAGGACTCCGTGGCCTACTACGGCGCCTCCTCCAATGAGTCGCGCACCTTCCGCGGGGCCGAGGCCCTGGACTGGTGGGCCGCCTGCACCCTGGCCCAGGAGGGCTACCGCGGTCTGGACCTCATGGGGGCCGGCTCCACCAGAGTCCCCTCGCTCTACACCGTAGGGCAGTACAAGAAGCGCTACGCCCAGCACGTTACCGAGGTCGACGGAGCCTGGGACGTCCCGGTCTCCCGGTTCATCTACTCCGGGATGTCCACCGCCAAGCGCCTGCGTGACGCACTGCGCGCGCGGCGTGGCTCACGGCAGGACTGAGCTCGCGGGGTCAGGACGTAGACTCGCGGCCGAACCGGGGTGCACCAGTGCAGCGCCCCACACCGATGCAGAGGAGACGAGCCCGTGTCAGACCAGCCCACGATCAACATCACCCTCGATGGCGTACCGCGCACCATCGAGACGGGCACCACGGGAACGCTCCTGCTGCAGGACTCCGTCAAGAAGGGCGGTGTCGTCGCGATGCGCGTCAACGGTGAGCCCTGGGACCTGGACCGCCAGGTCCCGGCGGGCGCCGTCGTCGAGCCCATCACCCTGGCCAGCGAGGACGGCCTCAACATCCTGCGCCACAGCGCCACCCACGTCATGGCGCAGGCCGTTCAGGAGATGTTCCCGCAGGTCAATCTCGGCATCGGCCCCTTCATCACCGACGGCTTCTACTACGACTTCGGCGCCATCGACGCCGTCACCCCCGAGATGCTGCGCGAGATCGAGAAGCGCATGAAGCGGATCGTCAAGGAGGGGCAGCGCTTCGTGCGCCGTGACATCTCCGAGGCCGAGGGGCGCGAGGAGCTGGCGGACCAGCCCTACAAGCTCGAGCTCATCACCACCAAGGGCGCGGGCGCCGAGGGCGCCTCGGTCGAGGTCGGTGCCGGGGGGCTGACCATGTACGACAACGTCCGGCGCGACGGGAGCCTCGCCTGGACGGACCTGTGCCGTGGCCCCCACCTGCCCTCGACCCGTCTGATCGGGCAGGGCTTCGCACTGACCAAGTCCTCATCGGCCTACTGGAAGGGCGACCAGTCCGGCGACTCCCTCCAGCGCATCTACGGCACCGCCTGGGCCAGCAAGGATGACCTCAAGGCCTACCAGACCCGTCTGGCCGAGGCCGCCAAGCGCGACCACCGCAAGCTCGGCGCCGAGCTCGACCTGTACTCCTTCCCCGAGGAGATCGGCCCCGGCCTGGTGGTCTTCCACCCCAAGGGCGCCATGCTGCGCCACCAGATCGAGCAGTACGTCGTCGACCGCCACCTGGACTACGGCTTCGACTTCGTCCACACCCCCGAGATCTCCAAGGGCGGGCTCTTCCACACCTCGGGTCACCTGCCCTACTACGCCGACACCATGTTCCCGCCAATGCTCGCCGACGAGGAGCGCGACGGACAGGGCAACATCACCAAGGCGGGCCAGGAGTACTACCTCAAGGCCATGAACTGCCCGATGCACAACCTCATCTTCCGCTCCCGGGGCCGCTCCTACCGCGAGCTGCCGCTGCGCTTCTTCGAGATGGGGCACGACTACCGCTACGAGAAGTCCGGCGTCGTCCACGGGCTGACCCGCATGCGCGGCTTCACCCAGGACGACTCGCACACCTACTGCACCCCTGAGCAGGCCGGTGAGGAGATCCGCGCCCAGATCGACTTCTTCCTGTCCATCCTCAAGGCCTTCGGACTGACCGACTTCTACCTCGAGCTGTCCACCCGCGACGAGGACGGAGCCAAGAAGGACAAGTTCATCGGCTCCGACGCGGACTGGGCCGCCGCCACCCGGGCCCTTCAGGACGCCTGCGACGCCTCCGGGCTCGAGGTCGTCCCGGACCCCGGCGGCGCGGCCTTCTACGGCCCCAAGGTCTCCGTTCAGGTCAAGGACGCCATCGGCCGAACCTGGCAGATGTCCACCATCCAGTACGACTTCAACCAGCCCGAGCGCTTCGACCTGGAGTACACGGCCGCCGACGGCACCCACCAGCGCCCCATCATGATCCACTCCGCCAAGCTGGGCAGCGTGGAGCGCTTCATCGGGGTGCTCACCGAGCACTACGCGGGGGCCTTCCCCGCCTGGCTCTCCCCGGTGCAGGTCCGGCTCATCCCCGTGGCCGAGGCCTTCGACGCCTACGTCGACGACGTCGCCGCCCGGCTGCGCGCCCAAGGGGTGCGCGTCGAGGTGGACCACTCCGACGACCGCTTCGGCAAGAAGATCCGCAACGCCTCCAAGGACAAGATCCCCTTCACCCTCATCGCCGGTGGGGAGGACGCCGAGGCCGGAGCCGTCTCCTTCCGCTTCCGTGACGGCGAGCAGACCAACGGTGTTGCCGTCAAGGAGGCGGTGGCGCATATCGTCAGCGTCATCGACGCCCGTATCAACGACCCGGCGGGGGAGAAGCTGCACAGTGACTGAGGACGTGACTGCGGAGACGAACAATGACCTTCCTGGCGGCGGCACCGCTGGTGAGGGGGTTACGGCGGAGGCGCCCTTCTACCACGAGGGCGCTCCGCAGGCCTTCCAGCGCCTGTGGACCCCGCACCGCATGGTCTACATCGGGGGGCAGAACAAGCCCTCTGACGACACCCCCGCCCAGTGCCCCTTCTGCACGGGGCCGGCTCGCAGCGACGAGGAGTCGCTCATCGTCTATCGGGGTGAGACCAGCTACGTCATCATGAACCTCTACCCCTACAACACCGGCCACCTGCTCGTGTGCCCCTACCGCCACATCTCCGACTTGACCGAGGCCACAGCGGCCGAGCGGGTGGAGATCAGTGAGCTGACGGCCACGGCCATGAGCGTCGTACGTTCGGTGAGTCACCCGCACGGCTTCAACCTGGGTATGAACCAGGGTGAGGTCGCCGGCGCAGGGATCGCCGCCCACCTCCACCAGCACATCGTGCCGCGCTGGAAGGGGGACGCGAACTTCATGCCGATCATCGGGCGCACCAAGCCCGTGCCCCAGCTGCTTGGTGAGCAGCGCGACATGCTCGCCTCGGCCTGGGCGGACCATCTCCAGGAGCCTGGGGACTGATACCCCGTGCTCGGAAACCACGGTCGCGGTCTGACCAGGGCCCTGTTCACCCGCCCCGCCCTGGCGCTAGGGCGGCTCGGGGTGAGCCCCAACATGCTCACCGTCGCCGGGACGGTTCTGACGGTGACAGCGGCAGTCACCCTGCTGCCGCAGGGGCACTTCGTGGCCGGGCCTCTCGTTCTCCTCGTAGTGCTCGTAGCGGACTCCTTCGACGGCATCCTGGCCCGAGCCACCGGTACGAGCTCGGTCTTCGGGGCCTTCCTGGACTCCACGATGGACCGTCTGGCCGACGGCGCCGTCCTGGGATCACTGGCTGCGTGGGCCGCACTGTCCATGTCCGTTGGCGCGCTCCGGACGGTGACGGTCGTGGCCGCTCTGGCGGGCATGATTCTCGCCGCCACCGTCCCTTACGCTCGCGCCCGGGCCGAGTCCATCGGCGCCACCGCCAAGGTAGGGATCGCCGAGCGCACCGACCGGCTCCTCGTGGCGCTCGGCGCCACCTTCATCGTGGGCCTGGGAGCGCCCCAGTGGGTGCTCACCATCGCACTGGTCTATGTGGCGATTGCCTCCTTCATCACCGTGGTTCAACGTGTGTGGACCGTCTACCAGCAGACCTACCGGCAGACCCGGTCGGAAGGAGCGACTGCATGAGACTGCGACTGCCCCGGGTATCCGACGCCTACCGTGTGGCCTGGCACGGCACACGTCATCTGCCCACCTCCGTGGGCTACGGCCTGGCGCACACCGTCGCTGACGTCCTGTGGGCCTGGCACTGCCTGAGACGCGCCACCACCGGTGTAGGACAGCTCGAGCGTAACCTGTCCCGCCTCCTTCCTTCGGGCACGCCGCTGCGAGCACTGCGCCGGAGCGCACGAGCAGGGATGCGCTCCTACATGCGCTACTTCTACGAGGCCTTCGCCCTGCCCGGCATCACGCCGGACCAGGTCCTTGCGCGTGTGCGTGCCGACGTCGACCCACGGCTGCACGAGGACGTGCGCGTAGGCAGCGTCGTCATGGCGTTGCCGCACATGGGCAACTGGGACCTCATCGGAGCCTGGGCCTGCCGTGAGCTCGCCACCGTCCTGACTGTGGCCGAGCGTCTCAAGCCCGATGACCTCTTCGAGCAGTTCGTCTCCTTCCGTGAGGGGTTGGGCATGCGAATCATCGGCCAGGCCCACGGGGAGAAGGTCTTTGACCGCCTGCTGGAGACGGCGAGCCGGGGGCACTACGTCGTCGCCCTTCTGGCCGACCGGGACCTGTCCTCGGCCGGGATCACCGTCACGCTGGGCAGCGCCACCGCACGGGTGGCTGCCGGGCCCGCTGCGATCGCCCAGCGTCTGGGCCGTCCTCTTTACGCTGCGTCGATCCACTATGAACCTCTCACGGGCGAGCGACGTCGTCGGGCAGGATCACCGTGGGGACTGGTCCTGACCGCACGCAAGGTTCCGCAGCCGCAGAACCTGGAGGGACACGAGCGGGTCGTCGCGCACACTCGCGCCTGGGTCGCCGAGCTGGAGCCGTTGATCGCCGAGCACGCCCAGGACTGGCACATGCTCCAGCCGGTCTTCGATGCAGACCTGGATCGGGAGCGCCTGGCCCGTAGCCACGCCCGCGAGCAGCAGAACGGTCACACGCAGAAGGAGGACGCATGAGGGTCGGCATCGTCTGCCCGTACTCCTTCGACGCGCACGGAGGCGTCCAGGTCCACGTCATGGACCTGGCCGATGAGCTCTTCCGGCGCGGACACGAGGTTCAGGTCCTCGCACCGGCCTCCCAGGGCACTGTGCTGCCGGACTGGGTGACCAGCGCCGGGGACTCCATCGCCATCCCCTACAACGGCTCGGTGGCGCGGCTGAACTTTGGTGCGCTCGTGGCTCGGCGGGCCCGGCGCTGGCTGGAGGCCGGGGACTTCGACATCCTTCACATCCACGAGCCCATCACCCCCAGCGTGGGGATGCTGACCCTCCAGGCCGCCACCGGCCCGGTGGTGGGCACCTTCCACGCCGCCATGGACCGTTCACTGGCACGTGAGCTGCTGAGCCCGGCGACGGTGCCGCTCATGGAGAAGCTCTCCGCCCGTATCGCTGTCTCGGAGGAGGCGCGCCGCACTCTCATTCAGTATCACGGCGGTGACGCCGTCGTCATTCCCAACGGGGTCAACGTCGCTCCCTTCGCCAGTGCGTCCAGGGACGACCCCCGCTTCCGGGGAACGGACGAGGCACCCACCATCTCCTTCCTGGGACGCCTCGATGAGCCTCGCAAGGGGCTGCGGGTCCTCGCCGACGCCATTCCCGCCGTGCTGGAGTCCGTGTCGGAGGCACGCTTCCTCATCGCCGGTCGCGGCCAGGCCCAGGATATCCGCGACGAGCTCGCGCGCTTCGGAGACTCCGTGGTCTTCCTGGGGGGCGTCAGCGATGAGGACAAGGCCTCCATGCTGGCCTCGGCCACCTGCTACGTGGCTCCGCAGACCGGCGGAGAGTCCTTCGGCATCGTCCTGGTGGAGGCCATGGCCGCAGGCACCCGGGTCGTCGCCTCCGACCTCAAGGCGTTCTCGGACGTGCTCGGCGAAGGACGTTACGGAGCGCTGTTCCGCAACGAGGACGGCGGCGACCTGGCTCGAGTCATCATCGACACGCTGCGGGACGTCCCTGCGGCTCAGGTCCGCCAGAAGGCGGCCTCCCAGGTCGTGGGACGCTACGACTGGTCCGCGGTCACCGATGAGGTGCTCGACGTCTACGACATGGCCCTGTCCACCGCTCATACCCGGGTGGCACCGGCGCCCGGGTCCCGCACGATGCTGGGCCGACTGCGCGACGCCCTGGACGACTAGCAGCTGGTTGCAGAAGTGGCGAGGAGTTTTCCATGACGACAACCGTGACCGAAGCGATTGGTCTCCGTATAGGCGCAACCGCATCCTTCCCGGTACAGAGCTCCGCGGCGCCTGCCACGATGGTGCCGGTGTGGAGTGTCGTCGTGATGCTTGTCGGGCTGGCCGCGGCCATCGGGTGGGCCCTGTACGCCAGGGCCGTGAGGGTGGACCGGCTGCACCGACAGGTCCTGGGGTCGCGAGCCACCCTTGAGGCCCAGCTCGCTCATCGAGCCGAGGCAGCGGCGGATCTGGCCACTGCCCGCGCTCTGGACCCGGCATCCAGCCTGTTGCTCAGTCGGGCGGCCCGTGAGGCGCTGGACGCCGAGGGGCCCATCGTCGACGACGGCCTGGACACCTCTCCTCGTCTCGACACCGCAGCAGTAGACGCCATGCCAACCAGCCGCAGCCGGGCGCTTATCGAGTCCGACCTCAGTCGGGTACTCCGTACAGTGGTCTCCGAGTCTGCTCGACGCGACCTGTCCGAGGACCCGTTGAGCGTTCCGGCCCTCAACCGCCTGGATCGGGCCTGCTCCCGCCTGGTGCTGGCCCGCAGGTTCCACAACACCCACGTCAGCGAGGCCCAGGCGCTCAGAGGACGGCTGCTCGTGAGAGTCTTCCACCTGGCCGGGCACGCTCCTGTGCCCCAGACCTTCGACGCCGACGACGACACCACCCCTGAGGCGCAACCTGCCCAAGATGACTAGGTGCAACTGAGGTGAACCAATGAGTACGACTCCCAGCCCCTGGGCGCCCCGCCCCGGGTACCAGCGCTCCAACGCACTGCCCCAGACCGCCACCGACCCCAGTCCGCTTCCCGGAACGGGCCAGCGTTACCAGATTCACCGGGAGACCGCCCCCTTCGTCCAGACGGGACAGGCCCCGCAGCAGGCGGCTCCGGCCTGGACCCGGCCGGGTCCCCACTCCCGGAGAAGAACGGGTGAGCTCATCGCGCGTCTGGTGCTCGCGTTCGTCGGGGCCGCTCTCATGATCGTCGTCATCTGGATCGCCTCCTTGTCAGCCTCGGACTCCTCCGTGCTTTTCACAACGATCGCTCTGGCCCTCATCCCTCTGGGGCTGGTACTCGTCGTCGTGTTCTGGATCGACCGTTGGGAGCCCGAGCCACTGCCCACCCTCGTGATCGCCTTCCTGTGGGGAGCCGGCGTCGCCACCGCCGTCTCCATGCTGGTCAATACCACCGTGCTCTATGCCGCGGCCGAGTCGACACTCAGCCTGGAGGGGGCCTTTCAGATCTCCGCAGTGGTCTCGGCACCGCTGATTGAGGAGACCACCAAAGGGCTTGGTGTCCTTGTCATCTTCCTCATCTGGAGACGCACCTTCAACGGGGCCGTCGACGGGATCGTCTACGCCGCCGTCGTGGCCGCGGGCTTCGCCTTCGCCGAGAACATCGGCTACTTCATCAGGTACTGGGACTCCATCACCAGCATCTTCATCGTCAGGGGCGTATTCTCTCCCTTCGCGCACGTGACATTCACCGCCTGCACGGGCCTGGCCATCGGCGTGTCCTCGCGGCGTCGTTCGACGGCGGCCTGGGTCTGGATGACCCCCATCGGCCTGGTCTGCGCCATCATCCTCCATGCCATCTGGAATGGCGTCATCGCTTCCGCTGGAAGTCCTCTGGTCATGTTCATCCTGGTGGATCTTCCGGTCTTCATCATCTGCATGGGGATCGTGGCATGGCTGCGCTGGGCCGAGCGGATGACGATGCGAAGCCGCCTGGACGACTACGCCCGCGCCGGCTGGTTCGCTCCGGCCGAGGTCCAGATGCTCACCACCGGCGGTGGACGGAAGGCGGGCAAGCGGTGGGCCGCCACCCGGGGACAGCAGGCGGTGCACGCGATGACTGCCTTCCAGAAGGGGGCGGCAGAGCTCGCACAGCTGCGTCAGCAGGCCGTGGACGGCCACGCCCAGGCCGATTTCTCCGACAGGGAGACCGAACTGCTCGACCGCATCACATCGGCGCGCCGCACCTTCATCGGAACCGTGTAGGAACCGAGTGAGAACCTCCCGGAGCCCGTGGGTGTTGGCAGGCGCAGACACTCGCGGGCGGTTCGGGTCTCACAGCGCGAGCACGTCGAGCCGTCCGCGAGCTGAGGAGTAGCATGCGTCTTGTCAGCATCTTTTCACGGTGCCGTCGACGTCGTCCCGGCGTGGATTCGAACGACGGCCCACGGACCGAGGACCACCATTGAGCACAGAGCAGAGCACTCCCAGCACCGGTACCCTCACCGTCAAGCGTGGCATGGCGGACATGCTCAAAGGCGGCGTCATCATGGACGTCGTCACGCCCGAGCAGGCCCGCATCGCCCAGGACGCGGGCGCCGTTGCCGTGATGGCCCTCGAGCGCGTCCCCGCCGACATCCGCGCCCAGGGAGGCGTGGCCCGTATGAGCGACCCCGACCTCATCACCGGCATCCTCGAGGCGGTCTCCATCCCGGTCATGGCCAAGGCCCGCATCGGTCACTTCGTGGAGGCCCAGGTCCTCCAGAGCCTCGGCGTGGACTACATCGACGAATCAGAGGTCCTTACCCCGGCCGACTACGCCCACCACATCGACAAGCAGTCCTTCACGGTCCCCTTCGTCTGCGGAGCCACCAACCTGGGAGAGGCGTTGCGCCGCATCACCGAGGGCGCGGCCATGA
>ERZ773075.72-NODE-72-length-86397-cov-11.4151_pt1 | contig 86397 bp, 95 predicted proteins | sample MGYA00580614_ERZ773075 | MGnify/ENA primary metagenome ERZ773075 (study PRJEB29015, sample SAMEA2738021) | human oral metagenome | biome: human oral; feature: human-associated habitat; material: dental | place: China | collected 2043 ...
ATCCAACGATTTTTACTTGATAACCTAAAACTATAAGATGAGGAAAGTACCGGACATTAGTGAGTATGAGAGAACGATATCGTCACTAAATGGAGTGATAGTCGTTTTAGAAAACGAGCAAAAACAATTAAAAAGAGAATTAACAAAGTACGAAGCTAACATAACATTCGTAAATGTTATGGGGGGAACTATTGTTGTTGCAGGTTTAATATCTTTAGGATATGTTATGTTCTGTCTCATTGAATTATGAGTAATACCGAGATAGTTTTTTATTTATTGTAATATATATTATGGAATTAAAACAAGGACAATTAGTAAGGATACAGAGGAGTGGAGTAATTAAAGAGATTAATGGTACTAACGCTATCGTAGATTTTGGTGTTGTTAAGGATATTGTAATCAATAATCAATCTATCGATATTGATCTTCTTACGCCAGTACTTATCCAAGACCAAAATACTTATACCTTTGGTGAGGTCATATCAGTAAGGCCTAATAGAAGACATTGGAAAGACGTGATCTATGTAGGTAGAGACGAAGCCACAGGAAAGGTATTATGTGTTAGTCCTGAGGCTTATAAGAATTGTATTGCTGGTAAGCAGACAGTTATCGTAGCTTACGAGAATCATCAGAAGAAACTGAAAAGACCTAGGTTTACTAAGAAATATATTGCTGGTAAACTTGGTCTGAAAGACGACGCTTTCGATATTGAGGATTAGTTTTAGATAATTATTGTATATTCAATGGAACCTAAAAAGAAAGGAGCAGACCATATTCTACAAATATGAGGCCACGTGTTTCATATTATTGAAATCACTAAAGAAGCTATAAAGTGAGAAATCGTCGCAGAGTATAAGGACGGCTTCATTGTGAGAGAATTGTATACCGACAATTACATTATAGCTGATAAGAAAACGTTGACGCCTTGTCCAGATACTGAGAGGAAAGTAAACAAAAAAAGGTTTCAATATGATTGAATAGATATGGCGTTTGCTTGGTTAGCTGGTATCATTATCTGAGGAGTCTTCATTTATCTCTTTATGACGAAATAGCTATGACACGAAAACCCAAAACATATTGAAGGTATGTAAGAACGGTAATAGATTTTCATATCGACTGAAAGATTGAGAAGTACTATACTGAGAAAACGCCGTTAATTGTATTCTGTAATATAGGAGAACTTATGGTTCGCAATATGGGGTCTAGGAAAAAAATGATAAAGAGTATCCTCGAGACGGGAATGATATGAAGATGACCTTGACCTTGAGTAGATAAGAGTTATCGTATGGAAATTGCAGAAGACACGCTTACACTTTCATTGATAGATGAAGAGACTGGAGAGTTAACTCCTGTAAATAAATACGTATTCTTTGAGGAAGAAGTTGACTGAGAACACGTTTGGAAGTATACGGACGTTATCGGTACTTGTCCTTGGATCCCTGCAGGTGTACCTTGATGGGGAGATAAGATATTCTATAGCCAAGATTGAATAATCCATTACAAAGACTGAGTAGCCTATTACAAGGATAAGAACTGAGATAGACATTCTGTATATAGCTGAGAGCTTATACCGAAGGACGCTATGTGTAAGGATGGTGAAGTCCATAGAGTAAAACAGGTCTGAGATTATGACTATGAAATCATAGAGAGTCTGTGACATATTTAGTTTTAATTATTACCCAACATATAAAATGACAATTGCGATTAAGAAGTATGCTCCTAAGGAGCAGCCACTAAAAATCCTCTTGGCGGGTGGACCGGCTAGAGGTAAAACAACGGCAGCGTCTACGCTACCAAATCCTATCTTCATCTGTGCTGAGAATGGTTTGCTTTCAATTGCTGACAAAGAGCCGTTGATGATTGAAACAAAAACAATCGAAGACGTAAGAGAAGCATTGACGTATCTTAAGAGATACTTTGCTACTCCTATCGAGCAGAGAACGTTAAAGATTGAGACAGTAGTTATTGATACTCTATCTTCATTGGCTGAAACTATCAGAAACAATCTTACTCAGAATGGTACAAAGAGTATGATTATGAAAGATTGGGGAACACTCGGAGACCAGTTGATGGGAGTATTCAGACAGTTTATCAATCTACCTTGTAACGTAGTTTTCCTTTGTCATACGAAAGACGTGGAAGATGAAAAAGAAAAGATTGTTGTACAAGACCTAGCGCTTTCTGGTAGAGCTAAGGAAGAAGTGCTTAGAGATTTCGATATCGTTGCGTATATTGATATCGATCAGAATGGTGAGAGGTATATTACTGTTAAAGAATCAGCAAAGACTAAGGCTAAATGTAGATCGAAAGCTCTTAAAGCTGTAGAGAATCTACCACTAGATTTGTCTGAGTGGATTAAGATTATCAATAACAATACCGATTTCGGTGAAGAAAAGGTTGTTGCGGAGATTTCAAAAGAAGCTCCTAGCGAAAATGCTAATACTATTTGGGAGGGTATTAAGAATGACCTTCTACAAGACGCAAGCTCAGAGAAAAAACTAGCACTGTCTGACAGAATCGATTCGTCAACTAAATTGACGAAAGAGGAGAAGGACTGGTTGCTAGACAAACTCAATGGTTGGTCTTAAGAAAAGTCATTTCAAATTCTATGTTCTACCACCGGAGGGTGGTAGAGCAATAAATGCTATAATCGTAGATGAGATGGCTCCTCTATGAGATGAGGTTTTAGATACTAAAGATTCTGAGAATGCGCCTAAAGATAGTATGCGTAGCGGACAATTCGAATCAGATGAAAGGAATGCTCAAGTACAAAATTCCAAATGATAATTTTAGAAATGATTATGTGGTATATTATTCTCCGCTTGTACCAGAAATTCAAGACAAAAATAAGGACGTTGTACTTAAAAAATTGAGAGAATATTATTCTAGCGTTGGTATAGAATATACCGACGAAGAGATCCTCAGTGAGATTATTCACGATAACCCCAATGCGGAGTTTGCGGAAATAAGATCAGGTCAGGGATTTTGGGATAGTCTTGAGCTAAATAACTGAAAGAGAACCTTCTACGCTAGGCGATGAGACATTGCCAACAAAGAAGAACTATGAGGATATGCGTATTACTTCGCTTCTGAGTATGATCTCTTTGACGAAGTTAGAGGGAAGTGGCTCGTCAAAAGTGAAAACGAAGAATTGATAAAGGAAATGGTATCACGTATCCAACCTGAATTATGGATTTTTATTTGCGAAGCAGAAATATAATGGTAGATTCATACGTTGAGAGGAACAGAGGATATCTTACAGCTTCTAAGATGAAACTGTTCTTAGAATGTCCAGAACTCTATAAGCTTGTATATATCGATGAAGTAGATACCAACAATATTAAGAAGATAGATGGGATTGAAAACGGGAAAATCATCGATGAGTACCTGCTTACTCCAGAAGTTTTTAACAGTCATTATATTATGAATGACAAAAAAATGTTAAAAGCTGATTATATCGCTGCACTTACAGAAATGTGAGTTGAGCTTACTGGTAAAGAAACAGTGGACCAGCTGAAGGAAATGTATTGCGGAGATAAGGAAGTACTTACAGAAGCTAAGGCAGCGATGGTAAGAGGAATCGAAAATGAGATTAACCGTCAGCCATTGTGGAAATGGAAGCCTGAGAATTGTAAGTATGACTACGAACACCAAGTAGAACTTATTATGGACTACAAGGGAATTAAGTTGAAAGGTACAGTTGATAGGCTACTTGTAGATCACGATAATAAAACTATAGTTATCAGAGATCTGAAGACCACTTCTCAAATGTACTTTAATAACTTTGAGGAAGATACAAGCTTCCTAACAGAGCTAACTCGTAGAGATCCTTACAATTATTACCTTCAAATGTATATGTATAAGTTCCTTTGTGAGAATATCTATGAAGGATACAAAGTAACGGATATTATTATCGACGCTATCGGTACTTCAGATCCATACTTCTATCAGGCTATTAAATTAGATCTTGTTGAGGTACAGGATTATAGAGATACGTTTGATATTATCGTGGATCATATGATTAAATACGAAGAGAATCCAGAGAACTTCACAACAATCAATAGAGAGAAGCTAGCGAATAATAGATATTATAAGCTAAGTGCTGACTCTAGTGTACAAAAAGAATTCCGTATTGCAAGAAGGACTACTTCACCAGAGTATGGAGAAGGAGAAGTTCCGTTGGATTATACTAATTTGCTTTAATTATTAACACATACTATGAAGTACATTGAAGATTTAGAGAGGATCGAATCCTCAAAGCAACTAAAAATCGACAACGAACAGACGAAAGCTGATCTAGCAGCTACTCTGGTTATCAATACGATGGCAGAGAACTGGGAAGATATCACAGAAGACGAGGTTCGTACGAGTCACTATCTTAGGACTATGCTCCAAGAACACTGCTTCACGATGGCAGATCTTGGTATGGTCCCAAGTGAGAAGATGATGAAACTCGTGAGAGCTATCCAAAATGAGGATGGTACTTTTATATCATAAATAAGTAGTTATGCTTATTAAACAAGTAAACAGCTTTGATGAAGATGATATGACTTCAAGCATAGAGATTTACTTCAACTCAGATAAAAAGTTTGAAGTATATGAATCTGAAGCAACAGAAGATAATACCTTAGGAAGAAACTTTATGGATTGTTATGAGATTCTTAATCTCTTAAGAGAAGTCTATGAACTTGGTAAAAAGTGAGAGGATATTGTATTCCGAAACGAGGATAAAGATTAATGTTTTATTTCTTAAATCATACTTAAATGTCAGAAACATTAGAGAATGTAGTAGCTGTTGAAGCCATTAAAGAGGCCAAGGAAGCGGCAAAAGAAGAGGTTGCTATTGAAGTTGCAACTTCTGTTGAGCCAGAGAGCTTGTAGTATTTCCCACAAAGAGAGGTGGGAAAACAATACGGAGCCTTTATTTTTTATTTCAGGTAGGTATGCTAACAACACACGATTACCTGAAGTCTATCAAGATTGACCGTTTCCCGAAGGAGACGGTCTACCTTGTAGATTTCAAGAAGAAGCCAGAGAATAATAAGATTATTTTTACAATGAGAGACTTGGTAAATCGTATTATCGTAGGGAAGCAAGATAGATTTTGTAACCCTACGTATCACGACCTCAAGTCAAAGACCTGATATTTGTCAAAGGTAGGATATTTCTTTGACAATAAATTTGATATCAAGAAGCCGATACTCATTACAGAATGAGAAAAGGATTGGCTCACTGCTTGGTCACTGTGATACAACGCGATAGGATTACAATGAGTAGCTGGTCTGAATTTATTGGTAAATAATCTTTATATTCTAGGTGCAAGAAAGCTTGCAATTCTCGTAGACCAAGATATTCCCGCAGATAACGCAATCCTCAGGGTGGAGAGAAGAGATATTTGTTGGGACGTTAGATGAGTATTGTGAGAGTACAAGGATCTTTCAGACGCATACGTAGCTGGTAAAACACTAGCCTATGTTATGAATGAGATAAAGGACGAGAACAACTTGGAAAAGAAACTAGGTGCATTTACACCGGTTAAGAAAAAGAGGTTACCATCTGCTCCTTCGTTAGACTTCAATGGTATCTCAGCTCTCGACGTAGTAGAGGCGTTATATCCTAAGTTTACGTATAGGAATGGAAGAATGTATGAAAACGGGAAGGAGCTTTCAGGATACCGTTATTGGAAAGCCAACAATGTTATGAAAGACTTTTCATACAAAGACCGTCCTGAGGGGAATGCTTGGAAGATTGCTTACGAATACTTCGGCAATAAAAAAGAAACTGTAGAATTTTTAAAAAGATATTTATAGAAAATGCAGTATGATAGTTTTGGGAGAGCGTATACAATGGATAGAAAAGAGGCATACCTTCATAGGGTAGAGGATAAATCCGCGAAGGATTTTATGCGTACGCAGCAATCCTCAATCGCTTATGTAAAAATGTTTAATTTTTATTTTTACGACAAACATACCAAGATTTATCGACTCCCACCAAAGTACAATATGAAAGAGAGGGTCAAGCTTCACGATGAGATTCACGTGGAAGACGTAAACCATTTCTTTCAATGATCTGATAATCCGATCTTTGCTACGCTTTCTGAGTGACAGGCAAAGACGATCAAAGATATTACCGATAATATGAAGAGCAGCACAAAAACTAACCTCATACTTTCAGAGGTTTGAACTGGGAAGTCACTGCTAGCTCTCGGTATTATTGCAACAATGAGAAGAAAAACACTTATCATCGTACCATCGGAAGCTATTGGACAAGGTATGTATGATAAAATCTCCCCGTATGCTGAAACTAAATTTACAAACGGGGAGTGAGTTAGGAAGCTTCTTAAGAAGTGAGAGAAGCTTCCTGACGTTCTAATACTTCATAGGCAATCAGCAGTAAACCTATGGGAGTATATAAATGGTGTGTATGATATTATGATTAACGATGAGCAGCACCATCTTTCTAAAGGTATGATTATGCTTTGTAATACTTGGAGAGGGAAACGGATTATCGGTCTGACTGGTACTCCATTCAGAAGAGAGATTACAAGAGAAGATATTGAGAAGTATTACTTCGATGAGTCTTATGAAACTGGACTGGAGTCGCTGCCGCTTGTAGTATTAACGTATAAATACAAACATACCTACACCGCAGAAGACTGGATTAAAGCTTCAGAGAATCTCAATCCTGAGTCGGTAGAGGTACAGAGAATGCTGCTTCATAATAATGATGATAGGATTATAGAACTTAAAAAAGTTCTAACAAGACTTTATGAACTCTGACTGAGGAAGTTTATGGTCTTTACTGACCGTAGGAATACCTTAGAGAAGATAGCTTCGTATTTCAGAGATCCAATTCTTGTACACTGAGATAGTGATAAGAAAGCTGTTCTTGATGAAATGTCGAGTAGAGAACAATACCTTGCTCTTGGTATTGTCTGAGCCTCTGGGGAAGGTTTCGACGCACCGTGAGTTGAGGTAGGTATTCTTTTCTATTCTACAACAAATCCTTGACCTATCATTCAGATGACTGGTAGAGCAAAGCGTTTCGCAAAATGAAAGACGAAAGCGTATTGGGTAGACTTCCAAGAATACTCTAAGATAGAACCGAATACCTATAAAACCTTTGGTGCCGCCGATAGAATGAGATTCTATAAAGAGCAGTGATGGGAAGTAAAAGAGCTGATGAATGTAAAAAGTCTTGAATAAAAATATATTTTAATTAATATAGGAAGTAATTTTACTTCCTATTTTCACGTATGGCAACAGTCCTATCACCGTCTACGTTCTCCTCGTTCCAGCAATGTCCTTTCCGCTGGAAGAATTCAGTATATGAAGCAGATCCGTTGAATACTATCCACGGATCTTTAGCGAATGCTGCTGCAGCAGCCGCAGTTTCTGGGACGAAGAATTCTCTAAAACCTTGGGTAAGGTATTACACTGATACTATCAATCCACTTCTTCAAAAGAAGAAACAGATAAGCGAAGAAATTATCAAGTCAGGTATGACTGGTATCTACGCTTACATAAAACAATTTGTAAATGAAAAGTTCCAAATCTGGCAGGAACAGAAAATCGAATACCCTCTAGGTGACGTATGGATTTCTGGTACTCCAGATATTATCGTTATTTATAACGAGCCAAATGTTGAAGACGGTATCGTTGCTGAGATTATTGATATGAAATGTTGATCCAGTTCTTGGTATGATGGACCAGATATCTGGAGAGAGAACGCTCAGTGGTATTTTTATCCCCGGTTTATTTTTAAACAGCGACACCCGGAGATACTGTCGCTAACGAAGTGACGAACGAAGAAGCCAAAGATAAAGTTTACATTCCTTGTTATGGATAAGAGGTCTTGAGAGGTTCATCCATTCTCTAAAGTACTGGATGAAGCTGTGGTTGATACGAATGTAAAACATAATGTTGGAGAATTTATGGATATCAAATCCCAAAATCTTGATAATAAAGATTACCCTGCGAAGCAGTGTAGAGGTTGCGGTATGTGTCCAGTAGCAGATATTTGTCCGCTAATGCAAAAAGATTTAACTGCTAAAGAAATCATCAATGAGTTGTTCTAAAGTTTACGTTTCTGAGGCTGAGTTTCAGTCCGCAGTTATCAAGAGATTGAAGGACTTAAAATTCTACGTCAGGAATATTCCGGATATTGGGAATGTAAGAAAGCCGTTCGACGTCTCTGTAAATTACAGTTGAATCTGAGGGGCGCTTGAGCTGAAGATCGTTAAGACAGCGAAGGTACCAACTCCTGAAAGTGTATATAAAATGTTATATCCTCATCAGGTTGCCAACTTATTTTTGTTTAAAAATTGAGAAAGTCAAGGAGTTTCTTTCGTATTAGCATACTATGCCAATGCGAATTTAACCTATGTTTACGACGTAGTCGGAGAAGAGAACTCAGTTCGTCTCGAGGAACTTGGGAGTTTTTTCTTAAATTCTGAAGAATTCAAGGACTTTTTTTGCTTGAAATTTCGTGATAGAATACTACAACTAAGTCGTAATTTTAATTCTTAACCAACAGACCAGAATGGACGTTATAACCTACTATCAGGTATGAGAATATCTGATAAAAGAAGTTCCAACAGCAGATTGAGGTTCTGAGTTTACGGTCAAAAATCTAGTAGCAGATGACCTCTACGAAGAAATGCTCTACGGTTGGCAGCCTTTCATAAATCCAGCAGCTAGCTTGCAGGAGGTTGTGAATACCATCTACCCAAATTCGGGACCTTTACTCTTTAAGAAAGCAAAATAAAATGAAAGTAGGAGAGATGAGCCTAGTAAAGATACTAGGAGAAAAGAAACGATTAAGGATAACAGAATCTAAAAAGACTACTAAAGGTTGGAAATTCGTAGGATACGAAGACGATCCAATTGTAAAAAAGAAAAAGAAGGAACCTATTTTGGTGAACTCAGCTGGAGAAGAAGTAGTCGATCCAAAAAAAATTAGTGCTGAATGGAAAAGACACTTCCGTACTATAGCAAAAGCTCTGGTATTCTGGAGTTGAGAATGTGATGATAAGCTCGATTTAGCATAACCCTTTTATTTACTATGTATTACACAATGTTTGAATCACTGAGACAAGTTATTGGTGGCTTCGTAGACTACAATAAGAATAGGAGAAGCCAACTAGAACTCATCAAGGAAGCAAGAAAACTTATCGAAGAAGCCAAGAAAGTGGAAGGATTGAAAGAATTTATTGGTAGAAAATACTACTTCGTAAGACCTAACGGAGTTGTTGAGGAGTGTACAATGAAAAAGGTTTTCATTACTCTTGAAGACGACAATGTTACTATCTCTGCTGAAGGAGAGAGAGGAGAGTATTATACTGATAGATCATTCTACTCTAAGGAAGACGCACTCCATCTTGGACAACTCGTTGCGGGTACTTATATGAAGAACTTGGTAGACGAAAAAGAATACCTAGAAAGAGAGCTTGACTTTGTAAATAGAGCTATCGATACTGCTAAGCTTCCACCTGAAGAGCAGAAGAAAAAAATGCAGGAAGCCGATAAGAAGATTGTAGCTGAAGAGAAATGTGAAAAAAAATATACTAAAGAAGAACCTAAGAAAAGAGGTAGAAAAAAGAAGACTTTATCTGCTTAACCTTATCTGTACAATGACAAACAAAGAACTACTACCAATAACTAAATGAATGTACGCAAAGAAATCTAGGTGACTACCAGTTTTGTATGCTCCGCTACAGACTATGGATCACTTTATCTCTATCTACTGTAAGAGTAGTAAAGGTATTCCTTGTGTATGGGATGAATTAAAGGAACACTTTAAAAAGAAGATCATTGAAAAGGATTATCAGAATGTGGAAATCGATAAAAAACAATCGCTAATGATTGAAGCTGAAGCTATGAAAATGGCTCTTGATTACTGGGATACTTTCTGGACTGCCGTTGAAGCTGTTCAGGAGAAAGGAGTATTGCCATTTGTAATCAAAGTAAGAAAGCTCGACTTGAAGTAGATTGTTTTAATTCGATAACCCAAAGACCTAATGGACGAAAATGTAAGAGCTTTTCTGTCCGACTTCGATAATTATTGGTACGCTCTGTACCCACATAAAACAATCAAGTCCGACATTAAAGATATTAAAGTAAATCGTTCTCTACAAGCAGCATTGGTTATCAATGCTGAGACACCATCGAATCTGTATCTCGTACCTAACTTTAAGTATTGAGATACTAACAAAGAATGAGATCCATTAAATCTCTCAGAAGCGAATGTTTGAGATCCATCACGAATGTGTGCCTTTGTGCTAGACTTTAATCTGAGTTCTAGTGAAAGTAAGAATATGGATGAGTTTCTAAAAGAGATTAGAAACAAGCTCGCTAAAAGACTTATATGGAAATATAAGTATATCATCAGAACACCTAACGGATACCACGTGTATTTTGTCATCAAGAAGTGAGAAAGGAAACAGGCTTCTATGTTATTCAAAGACTCTTACTTTTCTATTCTTAATAGACTAGCAAGAGAGCTATGAGCGAATATCGACCCGAAACTTACTAAAAGAAAAGGAGCGCTCTATAGAATGCCGTGATCTGTTTACTGGACACTTGAAGATAAACACGAAGTTAATTTCGTTTCTTTTACGAAAGATGAAATCGGCTGTACGGATATCTCTGCAGTTGAGGATTACATTAAAGAAGTAGAGAAATGAGAGGAGCGAGAAAGGACTATCAAAAAAAGATATGGACAGGTAGCATTTAACAGTGTGATGAACATACCTTTAGAACTTTTCAAGCAATCCTTAGGAGACAGAGATGAATACTATATCGACAATGAGTCAAAAACTGTTACAGGTATGATAGGTTCCAACCTAAAAGAAATGCCTGTTGGTACACCATATCAAGTAGCTTGGCACGCTAGCTGACAAGAAGAGTCAGCTACAATGAGATACCTTATAGATAATTACGAGATAGAAGATCAGTCTCTTACCTCTTGAGATATTGACGCAGAATGAGTATCCTACAAACTTAATGGTAATGGATTTGAAATTCTCTTTCAAGGACCTATGGTACAATTGACACAACAAGTTGTAAGCCCCAAGGGAGAATTTATGAATAAGACAAAAATTATCTTTCGTAATCGTATGAAGATTATCGGAAAGTGATACACAACAAAGTCTAGCCTTTGAGAAAGTATGACACCAACTTTGGCTTTAGTGGTTGAAGTTGATGGGGTGGAGAGAATTCTTTACCAGCAACCCTCAAAGTCTGCACACAATAAGCAGTATACTGACGTGTTCTTCTTCTGAGATGATAATGACCTTGGTCTCTTTTATAATGGTATCGTGTCAGACGACAATATCCCAGTGCTTAATATTTACGAGAGGACGGGATATTACGACTGAGATATGGTATTCTGAGACAGAATGCTTATATGAGACTCTGAGTTATCGAGAGTGTTATTGTGAGAAAACGAATTTAGTATTTGTAGTCACGATGGACAAATTAGTGTTTATGAATACTTTAGTAGATTTAAGAAATGTTATAAAGAAGAATTTGCTGTACCGCTATTCCTCTGTGCATTAGCATTGGCTGGTATGAACTTATGGAATAGTCTTGAAGTAAATCCTGCGGTTTTGGTATCAGGTACTACTGGTTGTGGTAAATCTACAGTAGCTGCACTATTAAAGAAAATGCTTTGATATGAAGCTTCTGTTAGAGAGATGGCACTTCCATCAGTATCACCTCAGCCTTTGAAGCAATTAGCGAGTGATAATGCAATCCTTTTCCTAGAAGAGCTTACTGCTAAAGTATCTCCTTATACAGAAGAATTGCTTCGTAATATCGTTAACCGTGACAAAGCTGCTAGAGGAACTTTGGATTGAACAGTATGGCGAAATTTCCGTTCTCCGCTTTGGGTAAACGGAGAAAGAACGTTTAAGGATGAATCATTGAATAACAGATTTTGTGGTTTCATTATGTCTTCAGACTACTGGTTAGAACACGGTTGAGAAGAAATTAATGAGCTATTAAAATATACCGCTTATAGAGAAATCTATGAGACCTACAACACGTTATGATACAGTATCAATGACAAGCTAATGTACTATAAGAGTCAGCTCTTAGATAGTGGCTTGCCATCAAGAGCTTGTGACGTCTGGTCGTATATGTTCGTTGTAAATGATATCTTTGATTTTGGATACAGTTTTAATACCTTACTTGGGTATGTAAAGACTCATCTTTGAAAGACTGGTCTTGGTACTAAGAAAGTAAAAGATCCTGTATGAGCATTCTCTAAGTTAGTATCTGCTGCTATCATTAATAGGAAAATGTCAGCAACAATTACTAACTCAAGATATATCAAAGGTAAACCTTATATTATTATGACTATCATCTACCTAGATAGTGACGTGTATCAGATGAACAGAGGAGCTTTATACTCGGCGATTGACGAGTTAAATAAAGAACTCTGAGAAGAACTGATAGAGATCGATGACACTGCCATTACTTTTTATCTTGAGAATACCAGAGTGTCTGGTAAGCGATGAAAAGATGAACAGTATTTAATGGCTGAAATTATTGAGTCTACACTTGGTATGCTTCCTACAAATATCAGAAGCAATATCAGAGGTATCCAATATGTTGATCGAGATAACTTTTAAATCCTAATTAGTATGCACAGAAAGAAGTACATTACAGTCACTAAGAAACTTCAGGGTCCTGTTGAGAAGACGCTCTGGTGACTAGCGGAGGCGCACTATGAGAATACGAAACTCGTTTCAATCTCAGAAGTGCCTCTGACTTGATGGCACAGAAGTGCTGAGGAACTTAGGGAGTCTGTAGTTGGGTGTCTTGAATGATACTCAGATGAAGGAGCGGATTGGTTTACACTAGCCGTTCTTGCTAGAGATAACTTCCTAGAACTCCTTGATAGGGCGGAGTAAAAAGACTTGCAAAATTAGATATTTTGTATATACTCTTACCTATGTGATAGGTCGCCTCTCGTGGAGTGAGATACCTCCCTTGAGAAGGTTTATCTTTATAAAACTGGATGAGACGATTTAAGAATATTCTTCTACTTCTTGCTTGACTTCTATTGATAATGCAATGGATTCACGCAGATGAAGAAGGAGATCCAGCGGTAAATGAAGAGCTAAAAGAGGAAATAACATTAGAAAATACTCAAGAGCAGATTCAGGAAACGCTGGATTACAAAGCAAATTTAATCATTACTGTTGATAAACTCGTAGGGAACGAAAGTATTTCCGAAGCGATTGTCAGCAGCTGCATTGAGTATACGGAAGATGAAATTCTTTGTATTAAGAATGTTATCTGAGTAGCCAGTGCAGAAAGTTCTGTGTTCAAAAAGGCTATGTATCCTTCTAATAATTGATTCTGATTTATGGAGAAATGAGTCAAAAAGAAGTTTACGTCAGTAGAAGAGTCTATATCGTTTTGGGTTAAACGATATGAAGATAAGAAATGGTGGAGGTTTACAAACTGATCTAGCTGGTTAAAGGCTAGATATTGTGCCTCAGCCTGTACCTATCGAGTAGGTAATTATAACTCAGCAATCCAAAAACTCGGATTGTAAAACAACAATTGACCTATCACATTTTAAATCTTATACTATTACGAGATGACTGAAGAATTAAGTTTTGGAAACCATCCTTGGATTTACAAGGTAATCAGGACGCCAAATCCAAACTATGATGAATTGGTAAAAAATAATCCTGAGCATATAGAAGATATCCCTACAGAGATCTACTATATCGGTGAGGTTACTTTTAAGGATATAAGACCTGAAGGTAAGATGACTCCTGAAGAGATTATGGAGAACATTACTAACTGGACACTTAGGCCAGTACAATTAGACTTCTTTGATGGAGAAGCTTCAGCTATTGAAGAGCTAGAGACTATCCTAGAAGACCTAAAAAAATATCCGGGAGTTTTAGATACAGAGAAATACTTGAATGAACACGATAAACACGAAGGAGAAACTAACTAATCCATTGAGGACTGATATGGTTGCTGAATTACAGAAAACGATATCTACAGATTTATTCCCTGTTCTTATCTACGATCAATCTGAAGTTGAGTTCGAAGAGGACAAAGCCAGAGGACTTGTTAAGGTATACGTAAGAGGTGAGTACATTCAACACCTCAGAAAAGAACAGTGGGAAAGATTCACTGTGCAGAAACCTGATCATTTATTTATCTAAAAGATAATAATTATGGACACACAAAGAACTGCAGAAAATAATATACTCAAAATGTACCTTGTAATAAATGGTATCTATAGAGAAGGATATTCATATCCTAAGCCATTAGAAGAGCCAATTACTATCATACTTCCGTCAGATACGGATATTATTGAGAAATGAAATATACGAATGGGTAAGAAAGAAACTTTGTTTGCCGCGTTATTTCATCAATATTATGCAAAAAAATGAATATATTCAGAAACCGTATATTTCTGGGGTAATGACGCACATATTAGTATATTCACAAATACTAATAAATCGTACGCAAACAACTGGGATAGTGAATGTATGATGGAAATATTCCACTGAACAAAGGATATACGATCATTTATGGAAGAGAAGTGATTCTTAGCTATACCATTGAAAGAGGCTCAGGAGAAATTCTTTTACGAATGTAAAAGCTTTTATGACTTTGCTGAGTTATTAAATGAAGACAAGATATATGAGTCTTTTTGAGAAATGTATGAGGTTGATGAAGAACTATTAAGAAACAAGGAAGCTTGTTTCGGTAAAGGGAAATTTTATATTTATAAGAGGAAAACTAACAATGCTAATTAAATTCAAGAAACTATCAGAAAACGCTGTTATGCCTAAGAAAGGTAGAGAAGGAGACGCTTGCTTCGATTTGTACGCAGCAGAGGACGCTTACCTTGTACCGGGAGAAACTAAGATTATCAAGACAAATATCGCTATGGAAATTCCTACAGGATATTTCGGAAAGATTTACACAAGGAGTGGTATGGCAAGTCAAGGTGCAGCTACTGATGGCGGAGTTATCGACTCTAATTATAGAGGTGATATCTGAGTTATTTTGAGAAATCTCTCTAACGAAAGAAAAGAATACTTCGTAGGAGATAGGATTGCGCAGCTCGCTATCCATAAGGTAGAAGAGGTTGAGCTTGTTGAGGCAACAGAACTTTCTGATACAGAAAGAGGTGAAGGAGGTTACGGTAGTTCTGGAGTTTAATTCTTTACGAATGCACGGCAATGAGTAGAGAGGATAAACTAAAAGCCATCCACGACAAGATGGCGAAGAAGAGAAATGTAGGAGATGAATTCAGATGAGACTACTACATTTATGAAGTAAACTTCGGAAATTTTATTGAATACATTTACTGTAAAAGTTTACACAAGCAATTTACAGTAACTCAATTAGCTAAGATATGGACTAACTTATGAGAGGATATCAACTCTCAAACAGATAAATGCATTGATTTTGTTTATTCACTAATTTAAAACAATGTTTATCAAAAAGAACAGCGATCTTACTATAGAAAATCAGATCGTAAAAGAACTACAAGAAGTGCGAGAAACGTTTTCTGTACTCGCAAGATCAGATATTATAGCAGTTACGAGAAGGAAGCCAAGACGTGGCTTCCCTATCGAAGAGCCGTTAAGAAGATACCTTAATAATAACTTTGACAGTAATCCTCTTATGAAGAAGATGACTGAGGTACTCTGATTTAATGATATCGAATACTACCCAATCTACAGTCGTACTTGAGTAGGGCGTAGGATTACTGGAGCAACGTGGTCGAAAAGACTAAAATGCTGGCAGTATCCTAAAGGATATGTTGATAAGACTTTTGATAATCTTATCTCTTGATATCCTCCTATGGTATCTTGGCTTATGATTAACTGAATGAAAATGTCTGATTGAACTGACGCACTAGAATTTTATATCAAAAAATGGTGGGATGATTACACTAAGAAATGACTCTTTGAGCGCTGAAGATATCGCTAGAGCAGAAGAACTACAGAGGAGATACGTAGAACGCACTCGTAGAGAGTGAGTACCAAACTCTCCATCTAGCGCTCTTTATGTTCCAGTATCTACAGTCCTTGATCAGAATGAAGACTTCTACAAGAGAAGAGGAACTCAATACAGTCCTCAAGTTACTGCAGGGTATATGGAAGTAGTTAAGGAGATGAACAAAGATACGCTCCAAACAGAAGAAGGCGAGGAACCTGTAACGGATTTCAAATTCCTAAACGAGCCATCTAACTTTGAATGGCACGAAGAAGATCCTGAGAAGGAAGAGGAAGAGGAATCTGAGGAAGAGGAAACTGAAGAGGAAGAAGAGGATGAAGACGCAGTTCTAATGTGAAAAGCAATCAAGGAACTTAAGGAAATCTACAAAGCAAGAGGTTGAGAGAAGGATGTGAGGAATGCTAATAACAGAAGATATCTCGTCAATTTAATTCTTAAACTGAAATAAGGTTATGGCACACAATAAGAAACAGAAAAGTAATGCCGAGAAAATCGACCAGCTTATAAATCTTGTAGGTTGACTTGTTGGTAAAATTAACGATATCCAGTCGCAGGTTGATACTATGAAATCTGCTCCATCAGAGCAGAAGATAGAGCTTCAGCCTGAGACGATAGCAGAAACAGAAAGACAACTGTCTACTATGGATACGCCTTACAAGGTTATGGAGGTCAGCGGTATTATTCGTGACTACGGTCCTGATGGTATGCCTACAGAAATCAAGACCTATATGGGGCTTGGTAAGACTTTCAAGAATAAAAACGAAGCTTTCGCCTATGCTGAAAGGGCAAAGCAACTTAATCCGGGAATACTACTCGACGTAGTGCCGGTGTAATTTTACACTCTAACATTATAGTAAATGGCAGCAAAGAAGAAGCCTGAATTAGTAAAGGCTACAGTTAAACAAGTAGGAGATCTTCAGAAGATTCTCGTACAAGCTATCAAGACTCCTATGAAATGGGAGACTGCTCTAGCTTTCGAAGCGTTCCTTAAGGTTGTTGATGAGGAAACTCAGAGAGTACTAAAGGATCTTAACTTCGAAGAAAAGAAAAAGGAACTTGGTGACAAGCTCAATAAGGAACTTGAGGAACAAGTTGCTAAGGAAACAGATATGGCTAAGCTCAAGAAAGAGACAATGTCTGCTGAGGATATCAGAAAAAAGGTTTTGGAGAGAATTCAGAATACAACTGCTAAGGCAGCTGAGGAAGAGTTGAATGAGTTGTTTATGAATTCTGAGATTGAGGTTCCTGTATTAAATTACAAACTAGATGAAACACTTCCAGCTATGTTTAACTTCGTAGCTAGAGATTTCAATCTACCATTCTTCAAGTTCTCTGTGTAAAGAGACATACCAAAAAAGACTGTAGGTTTACGCCTGCAGTCCTTTTTTCTTGAAGTCCTATTTACCACGTGTTCCTAATACGTGGATTTTTTAATTTGCCTCTTTTTATGTTAGAGGCGAAACATTATTCAGGTTTTGATTCCAAGAAATACTCTCCGTAGTTCTTAACAAGTTCCCACTCAGGTGAGTGTACTCCGTGTTTCCAAACTGGATAGTTTCTTTTAACCACACCGAAATATGGAGCGTAACCGTCCTTTCTTTTTACTGGTACTCCGTTGATAACTGCTCCTGAATTACCAGCCTTAAGGTCGGCAATAGTAGCAGGAAGATCAACAAGAGCTTCTACCTTGTGATTATCTTTATCAAAACCAGTTGTTAGTTCTTTGAGGACTTGTGTTTCAACTCCGTTGTCAGCACCCTTAGTCTTAAGAGTTCTGAACTTAACTTTAGCGGTAATTGGGAAAGCCATAGTTCTTTTTAATTATTAATATAAATATATATCAGATTCCTCTTGTTTACCTAGGATAGAGGAAGTTGATACCATTAAAGGTAATTCATAATCCATTTAGGAGCTTGCGGCTTCTCAACAACACCCTGCGCCTGAACGGCTTGCGTGTCGTCAGGATTATTCTTTTTGAAGTTCTCAACTAAGAGCTTAGCCTTTTCGGTTATCTCTTGTTGCTTATCTTCTGGAAGATTTTTGAAGTCCTCGGATTTCATAAACTCGAGTACCTCTCTAATCTGGGCTTTTTGTTCGTCCATTCTCTTAAACACTAATATCTAAAAGTCTACTCTCAGGTACAGATTCAGAGACCTTTACTACCTGAATAGAAGTAGCTGCACCATAAGCATTACCATCAGCACCTTCGAGTGTCATCATATACCTCTCAGGATAGTCATTCGCAGGAATAACTCTAGGGTCATTCGTCCTCATATCAGGTTTTACAGTCAAGTAGATTTCTACTCCTGATCTCCTAACATTAAGATTGTATGATCTTGAGAATGAGAATCCTGTTTGCTCGAGTGTCCAACCAGCAGCAGTATAGTTGTTAGTCATCTTCTCTTTATTCCATTGGTCAGGCCATAGTCTATTGAATGGAGGGTTATCAAACTTATCCATACCAGACAACCATACCTCACCGCAGTCATATTTGAAGTCTGCTAGTTCCATAGGCGCTCAGTTGGCGTCGTGCCAAAGTCCTGCTCTGATAGCGTTACAGGTTTGTTTACCTGTTACGTAACAAGAGTAGGTTATGTTATATACTCACGGTTCGTTAATAGTAAATACACCATAAGACTTAGGCTTACCGAAAGCCTCTGTCCCTCTGATTACCCAATCTCCATCGAAGTATGAGTCAGAAGTATCTACAGTTCCTGCGTCGATAGGACCTCTTGCGTTCCTATGCTTCGCATAATATCTTACAGTTCTACCCTTACAAGAGATAGCTGTTTTACCTCCAGTCCATACAGCAAGAAGATATTGAGTCTTATTGCTTTCTTCTGGACATTGGTAATCTACCTCTCGCTTCCCTCAGACGTTACAAAGTTTAACGTCGAAGCAAGAGGCCGCACAGTTTTTATCTGTAGGCATTTTAGGGTTAATGAATGGACCATTTGGTCCGCTTGGTCTCCATACCAACGTTTGAGGTCAAGCCTCTTCGATATCGATACAGTATAATCAATCGTGGGAACAAGATCATTTGACTTTGGAATCCAAAGTCCCCGGATTTTGATCGCCTCTTGACGCTGCTACGAGACGGTCTCAGTCATTACAAACACAAGGACTAGCGATCTCAAGACAACCGTTCGAAGTTACACGAAGGAATCTCTTGTTTGGATCGGTAGTCGTAAATCAGTTAAGGTTTGTAATGTTATTAAGAGCGTCGACGATACACGGTCTTGTGAGCTGTTTTACTCAAGGACAATTCTCGAGCAACTCACAGAGAGAAGCGTAGCGATGAGAGCCAGAGTTATTTCACTCTGGACAGTCTGCTACGATAACTCTCTGACAACCGAAGTTAGCGTCATTGATGGTATACTTATCATAAAAGTTATGTATAGCCATTAGTCGATTCTAGCTGATAAAGAGTCCATTTTTGAATAATCGTTTTCTACTCCGTACTTAGGGAAAGCAACTACTTTCTTATTATATTCAGCTTTAAGAGCTGGAGTCATAGGTTGATTTCTAACTCTATCCTCAAAGTACTGGAGTGGTAATCCTTCTGGATTAGTAGCTGGGTTATTATACATTTCCCAAGCTAAGAGCTTTTTTATCTTAGTTTCATTGCACTGCATTGTTTCATCTACTCTGCATAAAAGCGAGATAGCCATCATTCCATACGGAATTACTAGGCATTTCATCTATTCTTGGAAGGATACCTTCCGTAGGTCCCTCGTGTCTAGGTAGAGTGGTTACAGGATCTGAATATGAATTATGAACAACGCCAATAGATTTAGCTAGTTCTGGGTTCTGTTCAATAGCAGCAGCTATCATCGCCTGCCTTCTAGCCTCAGCTCTTTGCTGACAAGGGGTACAAGCCATTACTCTTCTTTCTTAGAATCTAAAGCTTCTTCTTTTTTAGCCTCTTTTTTCTCGGCCTTCTTCTTTTTAGGGTCGTCTGCTTCTATCAAAGAAACTGATCCTTCAATCGTAGTTCAAAGACTCTTTTCCCACGCTTCTTTTGAGAGGTCAAAGTCACGTCAAAACACAACGGTAGATCACGTTTCAGCGTTAATAAATTTTTTAAGCATTGCATACTAGTTGTTAGTATCTAAAACAGTTTCACACTCTGGACATTGAGTAGCTCACTCTTCAAGCTCAAATCAACACTCAGGGCAAACTTTCTTTTCAGTAGTTTCTTCCTTAGGAATATCGAACATAGACCTATTGAGACTAGAGATTTCATCAGCTACATTGAGAAGAAGAGGAATAATCTTATCCTTTAAATGAGTTAACTGCTCGGTCTTATTGTTAGAATTTAACCTAGAGATAGCCATATAAGCGTCAGTGATAGCATTGCTTACTGATCTGCTTATACACATAACTGATTCCATAGAGCTATCTTCCTGAGCGGTACCAACCTGCATTTCTATCATTATAGCATAAACTGATATAAAGCTTGTCTACCTCACTGCTGGAGCTTATCTTTCTCAGTACCCTGAGGAGTGGCAGTACCAGTAGAAGTTAGGTTTTCGTAGATATTCTTAGGAGCGGGTGTTTGCTTTGCTACGTTAGTATTCTGTTGTAGAGGAGTATCTGTCTGAGTTGTAGTCGCTTTAGGCGTCTCCTCTTGTCAAATATACCCAAGACTTGTAGCTGCTCCTTTAAGAGCTTGGATTTGTTCTGGAGAGAAAGCTTGTGGATTCTCACCAAACTTATCAAGAGCCTGAAGGAAAATATCATTCGCAGTACTATCTCCGACTTTTCTATTCCTTAGAACGTCATAGTCAGGAGTATAGGATTTCACTGCTTCGTCAAACTCTTTTTGTGTTGTTCATTTATGAACTGTACCGTCTGGAGCGGTATATTGAGGATCCTTTTTGAGGATTCGTTTTCTCTTCATAAATCTTATTGACATATAAAACAAATGTAAGTATAATCATTTTTTTTGATTTTACAAGGAGAAGTTTATTCAGCTTCTCCGTACTTAGATACCTGTTTAGGCTGGAGGTTTTCTCTCCATTTCTCAAATCCCTCTGGGAAAAATTTAGGTCAGATATCTCGTTTGATAACTTTCCTCTTACCATCCCAAAGAATTTTCTCTTTCGTAAATTCTCTGTCCTGAGTACAGTCTGAGTGTCTGATGATATTGATACGCTCTACAGATGGAAAGTTTCCCATAAGATACTCTACCAAATCAGTAAGTCTTTCATACTGTTTCTCATTTGGATCACCGAATCCTACAACCTCAATTCCCATCATAACATAGTTTACATTAGGAGTTCTTCCCCAGCTACCGTTTCCAGCGTGCCAGAGAATATCTCTAGGATCTCCGATCTTACCGCATTCACCGTCTGGTCCAATTACAAAATGTACAGATACAGTATTCTTGCGGTCCTCTGGTTTAGGGGATCTTTCAGAAAGATAATTCAGATTACCTTTGTAAGTTCCTCCTGCAGTGTGGTGGATAACGATACCATAGCAAGGGTTTACTCATCTACTTTTTTTGGTGGTAGCAACCTTATCTGTGAATGGATACATTGTTACAAGTGGTTATTTATAAAATCAGTAGCCTTCTTCTTATCCATATTATACTGATGATCCTGCTTCAAGCATACTTTACGCAACATAGAGTTCGCAAAGTTCATAGCTTGCTGCTCGTCTTCAGTCCCGTATTTCCACTGGTCTGAAATAATCTTTATAGCTTTGCTCAACATATTCTTATAGTTGAGTTTAGCCATATTCTCTTTATCAGATGAGTCAAACACGATCTGCGCTCGAGATACCATCTGAGTTAGGTCAGAGGCTTTAATATAGAAATATCCTTTATCTCCTCGTTCCTCTCCTCGAGAGTTAAGGATTTTGATAACTTGATTCTCGTCATCAAAATCTACAGCAGCAACAGCGTGAGGTACTCCTCATTTTGCAAATTGAGCAATAGGATTACTAGGAGTTAGCTTATCCCAGTCAATCTTATTTACGTTGAGAATAAGAAGCGCACCTGCCTTGAAGACTAGCTTAAACATATCATAGGTGATTTGATCGAGCTTGATGGTAGCATAGTCCTTAATATACCCCATCTCTTTGGCGTATACCAGAGCTTGGGTAGTAGTAAGCGACCCTTGAATATCAGCAGGATACTTAGAGTTTACCAGAGCAAAGAAGTCAGAACCATTAAGATACTCTCGTTCTAGTCCTTCTGCTTTGTACTTTGGATCTTTAAATCCATTAATGATAGAGCAGAGAGCGAAAGCAGTACAGGCAGCTTCGTCTCTTTGGTTGGAAATTTCTTTAATCCCTTGTCGTCTAAACATTAGTTCTACAGTTTATCATATAAAAACAAACCATCTCAGTGAAGCCACAGAGATGGTCTGCAGCCTATTAAGAACTAGGCTTTTCGTTTTCTTCTTTCTTTTCTTCAGTAGGCTTGATTTCTTTACCAAGCTTCTCTGAGAAGAGTGGAAGAACTTTTTGCAATATGAGTTCGAAAGCGTCAATTTCAGGAAGATCTTTACCAGTGTTGATGGTATAGATATGTCTTAGACAAGAATACCCCTCAGACACGATGATGATTCCTACAACTGCGTAAGAGATTGACTCAAGGTTAGATACTCAAGCTCATTTCAAAGCAGCTATCATAATGAATGGTAAGGCGAATCTAGTGATCTTCCTTGTTAATCCTTTGTACATATTGGTGCTAGTTACACTAGCTCTGTTGAAGTATCTTGCTCTAGTGACTCCAAGTACGAAGTCAGCGAAGAGTAATACTCAAAGTATTGCGGTCATTTCGATACTCATTCCAAAGTATCATAAGATTGCAGAGAGGCTTATTCCTCCGAATACACCTGCAATCATTCAAGTTTCACTAATTGGTTGCATTAATATCAAGTTGGTTTAAATTCTTTTGTGATAGTAAAGTTTCTTATAGATCAAGTAAAATTGTTTTTATAGTTTCAGTTGTCCTTTATAGCTCAGATAGCAAGAGAGTTCCCTCAGTAATTTCAGAAGTTTATAGTCTCGACGTCATAAGTTACTCAGTCTACATTAAAGACAAACTGCTTCGATACCGAGTCTCGAGCTACTACTGCTTTATGCCATTGTCAATCATTAACCTGTTTACTCTCGACATAGTCTCAGCACTGAATATTTCAAACGTCTCTCATCCATACACCAAGTTTATTTCACTCTCTTTCTCTACAAGAGATTCAAAGAATAAAAGCTTCTCTACTTCAAGGTCAATAGTACTTTCCCAATATTGTTCACCAAGTAGCATTCGCCCATCTATAGTCACGAGTCGTCTTGAACTCGAGAGAAATGGTAAATGAGCCTTGTGGAATATATATATTAGGATCAAGATAAGTAGATCAGTTAAAATCTTGTTGTTCCAATTTTCTATAAATTATTGTACCAGTAGCTTTATAGTAATCAGCTATCTCCTCATCGTTCCAAACCCTGTCTTCGAGGATTACTTCAGACATACTTCATAGCAGTGCGTTGTAACCATCTTTTCTATATCACATTCTTAATTCTCAAGTAGAATCAGCAACATTTGGAGTTCAATATGTAGTAGGAGTAGTATCTTTTTTTACTCAATTAAAGTAAATCTTCATTCAGTTGGTTGACTTAGATCAATCATAAGTAAGAGTCACTAGAACTCGATCACTTACAGGTAGACTAGTAGTAGTTCTTACAGAAAGATAATTTGTTCAATCTCATAAGAAGAAGCAAAATTGTCAGTTACTTTGTAAAACATAACAATCAAATGGTGCTGGTAAATTGGTCAATCACTTACTTATAAATCAATAATGCCTTAAATTATCCATTATTCTCACATACATATGAAGAGTAAATGGTCAGGTGAAAGTAGATCACAACACATTACCATAATCTATCCAAGATGGAGATCTTGAGAATCGCGCTCAATTAACTCAAGTATGATATCAGAAATAAGAATACGTCACATTATTCGCATTTCAATTATAATTATTTCAGCTATAATCTTTAGCGTCTCAATTTAATGGCCGATATGCTTTTGTATGAGCATTCGGAATGTAAGTTAAAGATCTAGCTGAATTATCTGAATAAAACATTTCCCCAATATGATTCGACTCGAACCAATCCTTTGTTTTGTTATAATGTTCTTTAACTTGAGTCTCTGTGAGAGGAGCCTTTAGGACGTGGAATCCTGCCATTTCACATTGTCAGTAAGTAATAGCTGGATCATAATCACTCCTAAATGGAGCGTCTACGTTTTCAGTATGGACGAGATTTCCATTAACATAGACTTTAAACTTTCAGTTTTCATATCAGTAAGCAAGATTACTCCATTGATTAACCGGTAGATTTACGGGTATATCACGCCAAGCTGCTCAGTCATAGAGTTGGACGACATTCTTTTTTGTAGCTAGTTGCGAGTGGTGTCACATAAGATATCAACTATACCCCTTAGCGATAGAACCTACATTCAAGAAAGCGTTTGAATCCACGACGCTTGGTTTTATCCAATACGTACAGAATATTCACGTGTCGCCAGCCGGTTTGTCATAAACACACTTGTTGGTAAAGTTGTATCACTTCTCTGAAGGCTCCCAGTTTTGATATGAGCTTATCCAGAATCAAGCTGTGTTGAGCTGACATTCTCCGCGGACTATATCATTAGGATATTGGACGTCTATATATTGATACCTATATTTACTTTTCTCATAATATCGTTTAACCTTGTCATCGTCCCAATAATCTCAAGAAATGATAAGGTCAGAGATGAATCAGTTAAGCTTATAGGTAGAATATCAATAGAATCTTCAAAGTATCTCAGGCGCTCGATCAAAACTTCAAAGCGTTTTCTCTTCGTACTTTTCTCAGTTAAGATACATTTTAATAATGTTAGGATGGACATTTGTCTGAGTAAGAACGAAGTGATTCCACTTTAGTTTATTTATTCTTTTAGGAGTATTTAGCAAAGAGTCTCGATTATTACCCTTACCATTATTCGAAGCTGTTTTATTTGATAGTATCTGGAACATATAGACGTCTCAGGTTTTCTGAGAGAGTACTATAAAGTTCTCATTTATATATTTGCACCGAAACGAATACGTTTTTATCTTCTTTCAACTCCATCGGCTCTGATTTCAAATCTCAGCCATACCGTCACCATTGAAGTAAGCTGCTCAGAATCTGATATCAACTCACTGTATAGGAGTAATATCAATATGTCAAGGCTTACCTACTCAGGCATAGTTTTTGAAGTTCTTCCTGAATGGTGCATAGATGAAGTCTCAGTCGGTAGGAGTATATTCCCAAGGTCCTACAGGTCGCACCTTATTCTCTCACCATCGTACTGAGTTTAACTTAACTCCTCAAAGATAAGGAGTTAGGTCTTGTGTGTTAAGTTTCAGCATATATAAGCTGATTATAAACTAAAAGTTTAAGATAGGAATTGATCTATAGGGAAGACGTCGTAGAGAGCATAGTCGCTTTGACTCAAGCACCAAGCGGTTTCGCTTCAAGAGAATCAATGATTAAATCTTGTAAGGAGACCTGTATAACTATTACTTCTATCTCTCCAGTAAAATATATATTTTCCGCTAAGCGTCTGACCAGTATTTTTGGTTAGACTATTCATAATCTTCTTCCTATCTTCTAATGGGATTTCTTCTTTAAGCCACCAAGCTACTCACCCCCCCCCTCAGACAAGAGGAGCGGAATATCAGGCACCACCTGACACATTAGCTAAAAGTTGATTTCATAAATATACGCCCATAATTATTCTTTTACAAAATAAACTGTGCTAGCGTCTTTAGTCGCTATAGCGTCGAACTGAGTTTTATCTCCAGTCCAGAATTTCAAATTCATAACAGTAGAGATAAGCGTCCAGTCTCACTCTGTTGCTGGGTTTGTACCAGAGAACAAAAACCTTTCTCCAGTATCAGTCTGTACAACAAAGTCTCCTTTCTGTACTTGAGCAGCAGTAAGAGCAAGTCTTGCTGCTTTGTTTGCTACAGTAACAACTTCTGTTGTAGCTGTAGTAGGAAGTACTGACGGATCTAGTTTCTTATTAGCGTCTAGTCCAGCATATCCATTAGCCTTATTCTTCTCAGACGTATTCTGTTTCGTATTAAGCTTGGTATCAACTTCACCTTTACTGTATACGTCCAAGTTTGTTCTAGCCGCAGCTTTGTCTGGTAGATCTGAAAGGTTATTGGATTTAGTGATACCAGTGGTTTTCGCTCCATCAATCAACCCTTTCAAAACTTTACCTTGTTTAGCGGAGAGCGATTTATTCGTAGCGTCGCTTGTTAGGTTATCTACAATATCTCACTGCCCTGTTTTTGTGTTTATTAGATTAGTTAACTCTTGGACTTTCTGCGTAAGCTCTCCTCTCATAGTAGTAAGAACTTCATTCTTTTTCGTTTCGATCACCGTAGAGATACCTCACAATGCGTTATCCATTGCTTTAATCTTTGTAATGATTTCCTCGATAGTATCAAGGTTTACGTCACTAGATTGTAGGATTCTCTTGATAGCAGCAATCTCTCTGTTCGCAGTGTCCACGAGATCTTTTAGAGCTTTACCTTGTTCTGCGGACAGGGCTTTATCGGAACCTCAGCTCGTGAGGTTGTCGATAATGCTTATAGTTCCTGCAGAAATCTGGTCTAGCTTTTGTTTGATAGTCTTAAGATTCACTATCTGTTCTACAATTTTAGCCATAGATTTCTAAATTGTAAATTAAAATTTATCGTATCCGACGAGGAAGAAGAACTTGTGGTTGTCTCCGATTTTATGTACTGTACCCTTATAGATTTTACCATCATCACTATTCGTCTCTAACTGTGCTACAGGTTTTGTACTATCATAACCAAGCGATGGTATATTATCAATTCTGTTCAATCCACCAATCACTCAGAACTCATTACTACCAGTAGGCAGAGTTCTTGTGATAACACCTGTTGTTTTATCGATAGTATAACAGGCAGCAACTACATAGTTATTTCTACTAGAATCTCCCCAAAAGAACATTTTAAGTTCGTTACCGTAGTCAAGCCAATTAGTAACTGGAGAGACTTCGTGGATACCATCAATTCTAGGAGGGTAACTATATCACAAATTCTCATATCTATAGGTAATAGTCTTCGTTGTTTTATCAAGAGTATAGATAACTACTTGAAACACGTCGGCTTTACCAGAACAGTTATTTGTACATTCACATTTTCTTAGTCCTCAGAAGTAATACTTATCTCAGCTATTGAAAGCGAATGGATAATACCAACCACCAGCTACATAGTTACTACCAAGAGATCAACCTTGATACTGATAACCAGTACCTCGCATTTGTCCCATATCTTCTACTTCCAATAGCGTACCAAAGTTTTTACCATTTGTTGTGGTATAATTTCAAGTAGCTGTTCTCAACGTCCCTGTTACTCCGTAGATATTAACACCTGCTTTGATATTTTCAGGTTTAAGGTCTATGTCAATTATTCTTCAAGCGTTATTCATAACGGTCTTCTGTTAAAGATTAAATATTAAGAAGCCCAATATAGATAGTTCCTGTGATATTCTTAGTAGCATTGATTGTCATCTTACCTGTATCAAGGAGGATTTCGATATCTGCGTCTAAGTTTTCTTGGAATGTCCATACAACGAAAGAGTCTTTTTTGATAGCTGAATCTAAGATTACCACAGAAGACTCGTTTGAAAAAGTCTTCTGTAGTTTCTTTTGATCAGCGGCTCTTGGTTTTGAGATTCTTGCAACTAAATAAGCCATTTATATCTTACAAATAAAGAATAAAAACTAAGCCTTAATACCCATATAGTTAATAGTCAAGTTTTCAGAAGCGTCAGAAGCTGCTTTAATCTTACCATTCTCAACGCTAAGATCAAGAGTTTGACCCTTAACCTCACCTGTAATGTTGTAAGACAAGAAAGTTCCTTCTGTTACTTTTGTATCGGTGTGGTCTGCCGCTGTACCATTCATAGTGAATGATCCGAAGAACGGTAGCTTAGCCTCGATACCATCAACCTTCGTAGTTAACTGAGCAAGCTTTGTAGTAAGGTCTGTTACCTTACTTTCTAGTTGCTGGTTTTTAGTTTCTAGCTGAGTAACTTTCTGAGTAAGCTCTGTTACTTTAGTAGAGTTTGTACCACCAGAACTTTGAAGGTCATTGATCTTCTGAGTAAGTTCTGAGATTTTACTTTCAAGCTCTGTTACTTTACTAGATTTAGTAGTGTTCTGATTCACTTTTTCAGTTAGTTCTCTAACTTTTCTTTTGAGTTCCTCAACGTCTGCTGAGTTCCCTCAACCTCCACCTCCACTAGGAAGAGGAGCGAGTTTCCATCTTTTACCATCAAAGAGAGGAATAGAGTTAGGGACAAGCTCGCAGCTAGATACTGCAAGCAAGTCGCTAAGAGTCAAATCTCCAAATGGATATGCTACGTCTAATACCATAGTCTATAATTGCTTTAGAGATTAAAAATTATTTAGGCTGCCAGTGAGCGTTACCGAATGAAAGAAGCCAAGTCTGGAAGTCTACTCCACCAATCTTAATATTATCAGCAGTAGGGATTTCAAGTCTGCTAGATACCACGGCAGTATTGATCTCTGCTCTTGTATCAAACTTAGCAGTTCCTCCTACTGTCAACTTCTCTCAAACTCTTACATTCTCAGAAGCATACAAGTCTCCGTCTACTCTTTCGATCTTAGTTGATCCAGTAAGCGTAGCGTTTTTAACTGTAGCTGTTCCAGTACCTACAAGAGTAGTAGCTTCTACAGTGTCAGTCACTGTTACCTTCTCATTGAAAGTTACAGGAGCAGTTACTGTTCCAAGCTTAGCTGTTGTAGTTGTAAGGTCTTTAATAGTCGCACCATTCTGTACAACGAAATCCTTAGTTGTAGTTGTGTTTCCAACTGTTAGGTTTTCCTGAATAGTTGCAGACTCCTTGATAACTGGATTAAAGTATACCTCACCAAGAGTAACATTTACCTTAGAAAGATCAAGTTCTCTAAGCTGAGCCATATAGTCTTGGAATTTAGTAGGATTCAAAGACAATGCCCAAGTGTGTTTTGAAGGATGAGACACTTCGATAGGATCAATACCAATCACGCTTAGTACGTCAGCTGGAGCTGAGTAATACAACTTCTGCCAATCGTTCGCAGAGAATGGAGCTTTTGAATTCGTACTTCTAACATTTACATAGGTAGCGTTAGTAGCGGCGATTGACTGAGTTACATTGATATACATATCACCCATAACATATTTATTTGTTAGAGCATTTCCTTGTGGGATATATACATTTTCCACCCACTCCTCGAAGTTATTGAATGTCTTGTCGAGGATTACTCTAGCTTGTAGAGATTCAATAAGATGGTTCTGCTTAATATTCCAGTTCTTAAGAGTAGTAATGTTATCGTTGATTTCTCCGATAACGAAATCCTGTTGGTTGTTCTTTTCTTTAATACCGTTGATCTCAGTGTTTTGCTGATTGATCTTAGTATTGATATCGTTAAACTTATCATTCTCGATAAGATTAACTTGCGCTTGGATTTGCGCGTCTTTTTGCTGAAGAGATTTAATAGTTGGACAGTTAGCAACAACAGCACAGATATCCGCTTCAGGGACATTAGGCAAGTCACCAACTGCTATCTCAAACTCTCCGTGGCAATCATCATAAGCCTTCAACTTTGTTGTTGAATTTGGTCTTACATTGCAAGGCTTTCCTGTAGTAGTAGGCATTTTTGTGATAAATAGTAATAAATAAACTAATTGTCTCTTCAACAGTGATATTCAAATGGCTGTCAAAGATTAGCAATTTTATGAACAGAGAAAGAAGATTGTCCTCCAGTGTTCCACACCCCTGTTGTGATATCAAGCTTGTAACTTTGAGTACCACCAGCGATACCAGAAGCTAGTTTAATAAACGGTGCTACAGCAACATAGTCTTTTACTCAGATGAGCGTAGATACCGTGAAGGTATAATACCCAAGACTCCTAGCAACATAACTTTTGAAAGGAGGATTCTGAGCGTGTCCGTTAGCAAGGTTATCCATTGGATAACTTCTGAAATACAGTGTAGCAGGGTTTGTTGTATCATTGCTTCCTGATGGATAACTATCGTCATAAAATCCGTGAGAGTGTTGCCATTCAAATTCGAATGAGTCTTTCTCAGGGTGGAATTTATCATCGATAATGTATCCAGATTTCGGATTAGCGATATCATAGATTACAAGTCCTGATCTTGCAGAGGTAATATTGTTCTTTGTTTGTGCGTCAAAGTCTTGTATTTTTACCGTGAGATTATAGTTTACTTGATAGATACCAGCGTCAGCACCGTCTCCCTTGATTACAACAGTTTTCCCTACTCAAGGAATATTGGTTACAAACACTCAAGGCGTCCATCAGAAATCTTTAATCCATTCAAGTTCTGTTTGGTTATCAGAGTCTCCAACAGTTTTTACACTTACTGGATTATCTTGGTTATCATTGAAGGTTTTGATGATATTGCTACCAATACCTCAACAAGTACCATTAGGTTCTCCGTTAGCGTGCATAGATCCTGAAAGCTTAAACATTCACCAAGAAGGTCTAAAGAGATTCTTGATTGCGTTGTCTAAACATACAGGCTCAGCAGCACTATCGTTCCTGTCCCTGTAAGTAACAGGTCCATCGATATAAGTATTACCACCAAGGTAAGTATCGTGCGATACTCTCAAGACAGGAGTCTCAACTTTGACGGTAACATTTACGTCAGGAACAGTAAGTTTGTCTTCGATTCTAATATCTCATTCAATCTTTGGGATTTCTACGTGACCTTCAAGTTTAATGTTCCCATTCATTTCTACGACCCCTCACTGAGAAGTTATGTTCTTTGTAATAACTTTATCAGCAGTTAGGTTTTCGAATTTAGGGTGGCCAGTAAACTTGGTATCACAAGTCATCTCTTCAATACAAGCCTTTTTTATGTGAGCATTGTCTGCTTCTAAATGCTTAGTCTTAGTCGTATTTCCTACGGTAAGGTTCTCTTGGATTGTTGCCGACTCTTTGAAAATCGGTTCAAAGTATACTGGTCCGAGTGTCACGTCTACCTTAGAAAGGTCGAGTGTTCTCAGTCAGGCAATCATATCTCAGAGTTTCTCTGGTACGATTGAGATTGTCCAAGTATGCTTCGAAGGATGATCGACTTTGATCGGATCGATACCAAGAATTGAAAGCACGTCAGCTGGAGCGGCGTAGTAAAGTTCTTGCCAGTCATTAGCTGAGCAAGGACCTTGATCCCACCACTTCCTTACGTTTACATAGGTAGCATTTCTTGCTCCATCAGATTGGTTTACGTTTACATAGATATTCCCTTCAATGTATTTATTCTCTAGTGAATCACACTGAGGAATATACACATTCTCAATCCACTCTTCAAAGTTACTATAGATTTTGTCTATGATAACTTTGTTTACAAGTCACTTCATCTGAGCGTCTTGTCTAATATTCCAGTTCTTAAGGAAAGTAACATTATCTCAAACCTCTCAGATAACTCTATTGAGTTCATCCATCTTTCTGAGGTTCTCTGTACAGCAAGCTTCCGCTTCCTCCATTCTCTGTTTCAATCCTTTCGTTAACTGATTACCAGACATTGGATTTCTAAGTTCAATCTTATCTTCAACGTTTTTAATCCAAGTCCTGATCTGTTGATCAGTAGCTTTCAGTTGTCCTATCGTAGGGCAATTATCTAAGGCGTTGCAAAATCCAGCTATATCTGGTCCGCAGTTGTCTTGTGTATTACCCATTGATTTGCGTTAAATAAAAGTTAAACGTCTTGTCACTTATAAGCTGGATCTTTTACAGGGAAGAAAGCGAATTTCTTATCTGTACCAACCTGAGGTCTATAACCTAGGAAGTAGATATATCCGAGCTTTGGGTTCTTCAGAGCTGAATAGTCGATATCTTTTAGATCAGTCAACCTTTCAATTCCGAAGATATTTTCTGTTTCTTCTACTCAAATAGCTGATACTCTACCGTTTGGTAGCACAGCTTCCTTTGGAGGTAATTTGTATTCTGTCATTGGGTGTCATTAAATATTAAAGTGATTTACCAAGAAGACTTGATAATCCAGCAATAGCAGCTCAGACTTTAGGATTAGCTGCAACAAGTGCTGCAATACTAGGAGCAATAAGATCTTGCTTACCTTTTATCTCTTGTGTTTGTTTGTCTTGATATGCTTTGATATCATCAAACCCTTCTTCTCCGGGTTTAATAACAGTCTTGCCATCGCTAGAGTAAGCAAGTCCATCTTTACCGATAGTAAATTTACTAGGGTCGAATGTCTTGGTGGTGGTACTTGTACCGTTACCACCCGTACCACCCTTAGAAGTAGAGTATTGACTACGAGCAGCTGCGTTCGCCTTAGCGATTTCTAGCTGTTTGTTTGCATTATCAATGTTTGCATTGATTTGTTTCTCTTGCAACTCCATTTGTTTCTGAGCTTGTGCAGCTTGTAGTTCTGCGTTAGCTCCCTGAGCTGTAAGGTTTGCTAATGTTGTATCTCTGTTCGCTGCGATCTGCATATTCTGAGCGTTCGCTTGGTTCTGTGCTGTTAGCCTTGTTTGAGCGGCAGCGGCAGGGTTATTTGATAACCCACCAGATCCAGAGATTGCCGAACCTGCTTGGATATTAGCGTTCAAAGTATTAGCGTTCATTTGTTTTTCTGCACCTGCTTCTGATTTATTCATAGCGTCACGATATGCCGCCATCATAATTTGTCCTGCAGAAGCAATATTTGCTTGTTCATTTTCTAATACAAGCTTCTTGTTATTTGCTTGTTGAAATTTCTTGTTGCGGTCTCTAAGATCCTTATTGAGATTAGCTACAGCGATTTGATACGGAGACCACTGAGATTCAGGAGTCCTGATCAATGAGTCGATAGCTTTATCTCCAGTTAGTAAACTCTGCATAGCAGCGTCGTACTTAGAAATATTCTTCTGTACGCTATTGTTTGCTTGGTTCACTATCTGCTCCCCCGTCTGGTGCTGTGTCAGTGGTTTGCTCACCGCTTCATTCAACTTCTGCAGAGCTATCTGCCTCGCTTGTTCATTCATCAGTGGTTTTTACGTTTCTAAAAAATTCTGATTTCTCTTCTTCATTTAGCTTCTCAAAAAGCCCAACCATTTTTTTAACTCTTGGACTAAGCTCTTTTATGTTTTTCACTCTCTCAGCAATTTCTTTTTGCTCTTCATTCGAGAGTGCAGAGATAATAGCCCAAAGCTTTTCTATCTTTTGATTTTCCATTAAAGTCCTAGTGGAGGTAAATTAGCAGGAGTTTCTTCCTTAGCAGGCGCACCCTCTTCTGCTGGTGCTTCTTCTACTGGCGCAGACTCTTCGATAGCCAATCCGATTTCCGAAGCAAACCTTTCGTTAAGTGCGTCGGCAATTGTAGGCAAATCTGAAAGCTCCTCAGTAGTAAGAACATAATTAATTACGTCATCTAATGTAGGCATTTAGTAATAATAAGAATTAAAACCTAGCAGGCAGAGCCAGCTAATACTGATTGACAGTATTCTCATTTATTGATTTTCAGATCATCTACTCTGTCTGAGAAATCTGAGATCATTATATTAGTGTTCTCGATATGCTCATAGTCAGCGTCAAGAACATAATAACTAATGTAGAAAGAACCGAACTGGACATTGTCTAGTCACTTGGCGGATATTGTCAACTCCAAGAGATTAGCAGGTCTTCATATCGCTTCTTTGATCGAGGCATACATTCACATTGTAGTCTCGGAAGTCATTGGGTCTGAGTCAATAACCGTTGTTAATGAATCATAACTCTGGTAGTTGAGGATCTCTGACATTAAAGTATGAGGTTTCAACTTGCCGTGTCAATAGATTGTTCATCCATCATCATACGTCTTAATTACTCAGGTCTCATCTTTTCTATCGAGAAGCTGAGGATACCTTGCATTAGTAATAGGAACTCTATGGATAAAGCGTTCTCCTCAGAACGTCTGTTCATACGACCAGATACTTTCGTTTGTGATACTCGAATGATCTCCAACCGCCGTCTTTACATACTGGATGAATTTCGGAGTTTGTAATCATTCCTCTCCAACATACGCAGAGATGATTTGTATAATCTCTCCACCCTTAGTATCGTCTGTCTCCCATCACCAAGTCCTACCTTTATTAGAGTAGATACCATCTCATAAGAATATTCAATCCTTCACACGAGTAACTCTTGCTCAGGTAATGATCCAGTGATACCATACATTGTAGTGCTTATCATAAATAAGCAGCTTAGAATAATGAGTATTGTTTGTTATCTTACCTGTCTGAGGATCGAATCTAAATCCTGCGTGATTGTTATCATAGATAGAGATATACCTATGATTGATAGTGGCGTCTACCGTGATATTATCATAAGAAGGATTACAACCTTTAATGTGTGAGTTTACAAAGAATCAAGTATCAGGAGTGAATTTGATTGTTCCATAGTATGATGAGTAATCCATTGTCTCAAGCACTCTATTCTTTCTTACAATCAAGAACTCTCAGTCGTCATTGAAGTACGATCAAGGAGCATAGTATCAATCTTCTACGTCAGAAGCTTTTAAGTATGACCCAGTGATTGCCGCATTCTCATCTCTTAGAGCATAGATACTTCTAGGTCAGAAGAGAAGTAGTGAAGTATACATTTCTCTGAGGTCAGTGATACCAGCTGGGATACTTTTGTATCCTCTAACTAAGTCTCATCTTACAGAAAGATCTGCTCAGAATACTCACTGCATAATACCAGTACCTGAGATATATAATCCTCAGTTAGCGATATATGCTAGCCTTGCTCCCCAAGAAGAGAATCAAGTTATCTCGAATTGGTTTCTAGCAGCTAGGATTTCTTGGTCGTATACGAATACTCTTCTCTGATTACCAGCGACTGGCAATGATCTACAAGGAGTTATATTTCTATTCTCTTTTTCTAGGTAGTCATCTACCATACAGTCTATAGGGATTTGACATTCTCACTTTGGCCCCATAAAGAAACCGTTGATTGAATAGAGTGAATTACCTACAGCGATATATGGAATCTCTCCATATTCTGAGTAACACCTTAATCTAAATCCGATAGGAGTAGAGACCACACTATTCTTTCCTTCGTTCTGATCTGGAGCTGCAATCAAATGCGTAAGCTCTGAGGTTTGTGGGATGAAGTATCCGTTCTCAGGAAGCTCAAGATTTGAGAGAAGATCGATTTCTTTTCTTGAAGGTCTTACCAATCCATTCAGATAGATACCTTGATTAGGAAGATATACATAATCATCTGGACGGATAGTGAAAGGCTTCTTGAATGGTGAATATAGATAAGCAAACATTTGCCCACCATAGTAGATCATAGCGATTTGAAATTCTCAGTCGAGATTACAAACCACTCTTGGAACTCCAATACCTCCATATCCTCTTACAAATCTATCAGGATTACAAGGAGATGAAGAGTATTCTCTTACGAGTACAATAGGAGATTCATCTACGTCGTCGAAGGTTTCTCAAGAACAAGTCTTCTCATCAATCTGTTGGATATAAAGTCTCGTTCTTCAACTTCTACCGTGAGACTTTTCAAAGTACAAATCTTTATCTGTATCAGCAACTGATCTGTTTACCCATTCTTGTTTTGCTTTCTCTGATGGCTTGAGATCAGTATCACAAGTATTCTCATCTCAGTCCCCTCAGGTTTCCATAACTCACTGCTCTCAGTAAGTTCCGTATGGATTATAGTTAAAGTCAGATTTACGGAGGAAGATTCTGTATCACTGGAACGTTGTTACATCAGTGAAGTTTGAATTCAACCAGATCTGATTATCAACTCATTTATAAGTAGACTCTACAAGAGGAACTGTTTTAGAACAGTCGTATTCATACAGCTTGCACCTCTTAAGTCATTTACATTTCTCGAACCAGAACTGCTGTTTCTCTGAAGCAGTTAGGTCTATGTTCTTTCTGTATCAGGCTCCTGTCCAAGGGTGAGGAGTTGGAACAACATTACAGAGTACATTGAATATCTGATTGCTGTTCTCCCTGTTAGGTTTCAGGTCCCAAGCTGTTGTTCCGTCTACTGCTACCATTTTTCAGAAAGTATTGAATTAAAATTTGGACTCATAGTATTTGTTAAGTTCACACCAATATCAGGGATTTGGATCTCCTCTGGTACGATAGTATCGTGTTTTCTTAGGTAATCCAACTCCTTCCTATACAATGAGAAGTAGGTTAGATCTTCCTGTTGTCTTGCAATACCCTGCATTGGCACAACCGTAGCTGCGATAATCCAAGCAAGTACGTGAATAAATGAATCTGGTACAGGAATAATATCAGAGAACTTCTCCATCTTAACAGGTCCACAGAAGTAAGTTACCCAGAGGTCATCTACCTGAAGTCCTCCAAGATCTACTTTTATGACACGCTGATCAGTTCCTCACATACCAGCGATACCTCATCCTGAGACTTGGTATTGCCCAGCACAAAGCTGATTCTGAGGAAGTACTTGTACAAGATTCAGTGGCTCACACGGAGTTGTACAGTTACAATCACAGCAAGCGCGGATTACTTTATCTGGAAGATTCATATTACAGTAGCAAGGATCTATTCCAACTTTGTCTACGTCTGTCCAGTGACCTGCCCAGAATTTATCTATTTTACGAACAGGCCATCTCGAGAACAAAGCTCACTGAGATTGCTTATTCATATTGAATAAATCTTTTCTATGTTGCCAAGACCAGTGCATACCCTCATAGTTGTATACCATATTGATAGCGTGGTTTACAAGGTGGATGAAGTTATTACGTCATACTGCATACGATACTCAAGCTTGACCTATCATAGGATAGGTAATGTCCATAAGTTGTTTTACGGTATACATTATAATCTTAGGAAGTAAAGTTATATTAAGTTTAGTTCCGCTTAGCGGAAGCCCGCAGATTCAGAAATATCGTTGTCACCATAATCAGAGCCGTCCTAACCCTTGGTGACGAGTCTACTGAAACAGCAACAAACCTCTTATGAAGAAGCCTCGGGAGTTCTCAAAACGAGATACTCAGTATGGTCGACCTCACTCTAGGCTTCTATCGCCAAGCGGAAGTAAGCTTAAGAGTCGACCCGGCGTTTCACCGGGGACTCGCTATATTCACTGATACTGATTAACGTTTTGATTGTGAACTCCATCTCAGATAACATTATCTGATACAGAGAAAGTATATTGTCTTTCTCTACCGAGACTTCCGTGTACAGGGTTTCTCCAGTATGGAGCATACGGAATGTACATAAAGAATGGCTGCTCTTCAGCGACTGGGATAAGTTTCCAGAATCTGTATTTCTGTCTTGGACCAATACTCTCAAGTTGATTAAACTGATCAGTGATATGGTTACCATCTACAGTTTGAGGATTCATTACGATATTGCTTCTCGTATCAACTTCTACATAGTAGTGTTCGTTGTTGTATCTTGCAGGTACAGTTACAAACTTGATAGGATAAGCTCTGTTATTACCTTGAGCCATCTCCATAAGATATGGGAAGTTTCTTGTTCTTGGTGTATGATACCTATCTTCTGGGATAGTTTTTTCTCCATACTGCCAGTAGATATCGAATACCTCAGGAGAATTTCTTTGCTGTCCTGTTACGTCGTTCTCGTAATCAAACGCTCTGCTGAGATTGTTGTAGTACATAATAAACGTAGCGAACTTAGTTACGTCCTCATCTGATAGAGAGAACTGCGTTAGGTTTCTGTTACCGTGTTGCTGAGGCCCCGGTCTTTTTGAGGCTAGCTCATTTGACGGTACAGTTGATTTGATACCATTCGTAGAGATATCATTAGTACCTACGATATGGTTTGATGAAGCGTACGAATAGTCGCTCATCTTGCTCATAAACTCTCTGAAGAGATTTACGTCCCATCCCTTAGCCTCAGCGTACTCTCTAAGTAGTGAAGGCGTAGTGGAAGTTTTCATAAAGTTTTCGAGATCGTCTGTGACAACGGTCTTTGAGTACACTTTCATTTGGTAGTTACACTTTAATATGATAAAAGGAAAACCCAAGAAATTCCAACGTTGTGCTGGTTAATTCCTTGGGTCCATTAATGTCCCGTATTGTTTTATGATCCTTATTCAACAAATACTAGGAGCGACTTCTGCCGCCCTAGTAAGTGCTGGACACACAATAAGCCCCGTCACACCTTTAGGGAGTGACGTCGCATAATGTATGTATGCCTATTGCACGCGGTCAGTATAACTATTTTATATTAAAAGTCAAGAGGATTTTTAATGTTTAGTCCATATATGCTTACGCATACCTGAATCACAGACTTTAACATACCACATTCATTGCATAATCTCTTGCTCGGTTTGTTGCCAGAACGGATGAGTTTCGTTTCAAATATACTGGCAAGGACCATTGAATCATTTTAAGTTATGAATATTTTTCTTTTGGCAAAGTCTCCTTCGATAGCAAGGAGATCAATTCTTTTTAGCTCGCCAGTAAGAAACGTCTCTATCTCAAGAACAAGAGAATCATAACATATCATAAAGTTTACCAGTATGTTTCGTAGCGTCAGAGAACGAGATTACAGTATCTGGATTATGGTCTTGAAGGAAACGATTAAATAATTTCTCAGCTCAATGAGCTACGTAAGCCCCTCTTAGATTACAAAACCCGACAAGCTCTCGTTCTTTATTTTTCTTGAATCACATTAGGCTGATTAGCGAATCCTTTTTATAGAGTCCATACCAAATAGTTGCTGACGTAGATCATTGAAGATGGTTCTCTTCGCAGAATGCTGCAGCTTCTTGCCCCTGTACAATTCTGAGAGAGTCGTTATATAATCTCTTCTTCTTTCATACAAGGGATTTTATTCAGTCAATAATCTTGGCTTTATCATCCCAATCAAAGATATGGATCGGATGATATCAAGCTTCCTCCGCCAATATCGTTTTGTCTCTATGATATCAGAATGGCATTAGTCCATTTCATTTTCTATATTCTATACTAACATTGTGAGTCATAGTAGGATTGATATCTACTAGAATATTCCCAATCCTAAAATCCCAGAAGGTATAGTCTCATATAGATTTGAGTCATAAGTTGTTTCTTATCAATGTTTCAGCCCTTTCTCAATTCTTCTTTTCGTATTCTATTCAGTTATCGTCGAAGAGTTTCTCTCGAAGCTTACAACTCTTACTATTGTTTCATACTAAAAATCCATTTCAGAAAGATTTGCAAAGCCTAATATTTCTGCGTTTCTTTTTTGCAGCTTCCGAGTTTTGTTTTATGCGAGCTTTCTGATAACATTCTTTAGAACAATACTTAGCATTACAAACTCACTCAAACTCAACTCAACAAATAGCACAGATTTTTTGGCGCTTATTTATCATCACCTCGGCTAACAGATATAAATATCTATTATATAGTTATTGACTATAAAAAATCAAGACAAACAAAAAGAACATAGATGATAGTCATCTATGTCCTTTGAGTTTTCTCAGTTCGAGACTGTTATAATTAAAGGCTAAATCCATCTAAAATTAAGTAAGGTCCGTCCTCAACACCCACGAAAGGGAAAATGAAAGCTTGACTGGTATACATTGTATAACACTTACATTCTCCAACTACAGTGTCAGGAGAAGTTCTCTTGATCTTGAATCCTTGTGAAACGTTTTGTTTAACGTTTGTAGATGGAAGATCGATAGTGAACTCAGGAAGTGTTGCTGTACCGATAAGGTCTCTGTTCAAGAATACTACGATTCCAGAGTTTCCAGAGATCTGTTCTAGGTAGATATCAGTCATAATCTCAAGTCCTCCGTATTGAGTTTGGATACTGTAAGACTGTCCAAAGTTCATCTGGTTAGCATTAGGCAACATTTCTACCCAACCTCCGAGTTTCTTGAAAGCTCCTCTAAGGTAGTTGTAGCAAGAGTATGCAGCCTGATCCATTACAGCAGTAATAGTTCCGCTTCCCATTGCAACCTTATGTCTTTGTACTTGTTCAAGACAAGACAAGAATAGTCTAGCTTTATCTTCGTAAGTAACAGCGTTCTTAGCAGATCTGATGATCTTCAACCAAGGCTTAGCAGCGTGAGCAGCCATAAGCTCAGTCAAAAGTCCCATTGTAGATCCAGGGATTCCAGAAGCGTTATTAGGCCTTCTGTTCTCTCCAAGCCAGAATGTTCTGAAGATTTGTTCTACAAGTCCTCTAGCAACAGCTTGGAATTTAACACCCATTACGGCGTCGATACCACCAACCTCAGGATATCCTCTTCTGATTTCGTGATCTTCGAAACAGAATTCAGTACCGAAGTTCTGAGAGAATGATTGCTTCATTCTGTATCCTTGCATTTGGTATCCTCCCTTAACTGGCTTACACCAATCGAATGAGCTGTACTCGAAAGTTACCTGATCACCAGGATAGATCCCGTCACTATAACGGCTTGGGTTGTTCAAACATACGTAGTTCTCGTTGTAAGAGATACTTGCTCCGTCAACAGAAGATCTACCTGTTACTGTAAACAATGGTCTATTAACTCCATCAGTTCCGTTACCAGCTCCTTCAAGGATCACGTATGGATACATAGCAGTTCCACCGAAGTTAGAAGGTCTAGTAAGCTGATCTTGTCCCATAGCTACTACAGGTCTTACAACAAGATCTGCGCAGCAACCAGCAGCACCACAATCAGCACTAGTAACCTGAGTAGGATCGTGTCTCTCAATTCTGATTCTTGAGTTAACGTCGATAAGGTTTTTATAAGTTGGGTGATTAAAGTCGATAGGGAGACCTCTCTTATCTGCAAGGTAGTATTTAACGTTAACTGAGTTAGCGTCGATAGTTTTAACTGTCTTGTAGATATACATAACAGGTCTTTCTGGACTGTATTCTCCCCAAACGAAAGATAGTCCATCTCTTCCAAGTCCAACCTTAATGTTCTTAATAGCCTTAAATGTTGGAGCTGAAGGGATAGCAGTATTAGTTGTAGCTTGGATATCGTACAACTTGTTCAAATCCTGTACGTCGAACAAGAGAGCAGGGATTGCAGACTTGTTATCCAATACAGTCTGGAACATTGGGATAGGAGATCCATCGTGAGTATAAGTAAGCATTTGTTCTGTGATATAGAACTTTCCATCTGCTGATGGCTTGTACTCAATTCTAGCTCCTGAGTCTGAAAGATAAGAATATCCTTCAAATGATACTCCTTCCAATCCGAAGGCAGCATAGTTATTGTATTCTCCTACGATTCCGTTAGCGCAAGGAGTTGAGTCGATTGTACAACCTGTTGTACAATTTCCGCTTGTGTTAGTAAACATAAAATTAATTTATAAAAAGCTAAAGTATTACCGGCATTCTGCCGAATCCTTGAGGCTGTGCTTTCTCCTCTGGGAGAACCTTACCAGTAACTTCTGGTATGTCTTTATTCTCAGCTCTCAAGATTGCGTTATAGTAGTCGTCAGCCGACACTCACGCGATTTCCTCAGCCACTTTTAGAACCTCCTTTAAGGCTCTATATTTATGTACTGGAGTCCCAGACTCTTTCCATAAGAGGAATGATTGTCATAGTGGGGCAAGTGTTTCAGGCATAGCAGCAGCTTGTGCGATACGCAACTCTGCTTCTAGTTCCCTCTGTTTGTCTATGATCTCGTATTTTTTATTGCCCTCCTTTTCAAACAAGCTCTTTCGGTGTGTTAACTCTGCAGCGGCTTGACGAGCTTCCCCCTCGGCAGCAATTCTTTTTTCGACTTCAGAATCATATAGCTTTTGATAATTTTTCATATCTTCATCTGATATGACTTCTGGCTTTTTAGCTTCGTCTACTGAAACGTCTGCTGCGGCTTCAGGCTCTGTTGGTTTAGTATTAAGTAGAGCCTCAAGTTCTGCGAACTGCTTGTCGAAGTCATCTGAAGGAATCTCTTCGGTAGCTGGTTCAGCTGGCTTGGTTTCACCTGTTTCGGGTACAGTTACAGGTTCTGTAGGTACCTCAGGAGTAGTAACCCCTTCTACATTCCCTTCAGGAACGGTTACGGTCTCTGTGGGAGTCTGAGCAGCAGTTTCAGTGGCAGTGATTCCACCCTCGCTCCCAAGGCTTTGTACGTGTCTCTCGAGTAATTCGATGACGTGATCCATCTTTGTCTTTGCCATTAGTGTCAATAGTTATAAGTTAAATGTGTGTCTATCCGAACATTTTAGACATTAGAGCGTCATAGTTCTGTTGTCCGCCAGCTTCAGCTGATTGTCCGTTAATAGCAGCAACTCCTTGCTGAGCAGCAGCCATTTGTTCCTGTTGCTCTGCTTGAGCTTCCGCTTGCATATTTTGTACGTTGATAGCGATTTGAGTTTTCTCTGTCTGGTCTTTAGAGATTTTAGCATAGTACTTAGACTCATCAAGAACAATATCTTTTGGTCCGTTGTACAATCCATTGATATGGTCGAGTAGCTTCTTGACGTCAATCATATATGATCCGTCTGGTTGTTGTCCAACTCTAAGAAGTGCATTCATATAATCTGTAAGTTGACTCTTCTCTACAAGTTTATTTACGTCAGCAATAGAATCAGAAGCCCAGTTAAAGATATATCTACCTTCAAGTTGAGATCTCTTCATCTTCTTCCAAGACTCAATCATACCTTTAGAGTCATACACAGGAAGACTAAAGAGTTCTGGCATTTTACCTTTCATATCTATTAGCCAGTTCTGAGCAATCTCATTCAACATTACACTGATCGAATCTACGAGAAGAGATACAGAATCAGAGAGTCCTTCGAATCTCAGCATTGAATCCTTAGCAGATCTTGACTGAGACTCATAATCAGAATACGAAGTAGGAGATATTGAGAAGTTCGCAGTCTCCAGCATATTCTGAAGTGTTGAGATGATACCCTGATCAAGCGATGGTGGGGTGATAAAGTCCATATTCCCCTTATCCTCCATCTCTAGTACTCACCACGCTTGCCAAGGTAACGTTCCGTCTACAGCTTTCTTATTGAAGATTACTTTACCCGCTTGTACCCAAAGCATTGGGCTGGCTGTCATAGCCGCGTGGTCAAGCAACATATTAAATAAGGAGTCGTAAGCGGCTTGTATATCACCAAGGATAATACCAGCTCATTCACCTACAGACACTCAAGGAGCGTCCGCATAGTGACAAGAATAGTAGGGGTGCCAATAACTTCTATCCTTATAAGGATTCTCTGTATCAGCAACAATCCATCCATTGATACAGATAGATAGTGTATCTGGCGTCCAGATTTCTACATATTCTGCTTTGTCGTTATTGTAAGAAATAGTATATATGTTATCTATTGAGTAATCATCTTTCCTTTTAGTAGCCTCTATTCAGAAGTAGTTAATCAAACGGATTTGATTATAATCTCTTGTTGAGAATGGTTTTGGATTTTTAAGAATATAATTCAAATGTTCTGGAGTAATTTTCTCATCCATATGTTGGATAACTTCCAGAATACTCTTCATCGGTTTAATAGATCTATATACAACAAATCTTTGATCTTTCAAAGGAAGTGTTGGATCATAGAATAAATCAAACTCGGATATCCATTCTACCTTAGAATAGAAGTTTTCTATCTTAATATACTCTCTTGAATCAGGGTTTTTGATTGACTCCATTCTTTCTTTGGGAGTCGTAAACTTTGCTTTAAGGTAACCATTACCATTAAGCAACGCTGAATGGATACACTTAGAAAGTGAATCCTTCATCCCTGATGATCCGTATGCCCAAGTTACTGCGGTTTCAATTGCATTCACTTGGTCTTTCCATTCATCAGTTACTGCATTTGCTTTTACAGAAAAGTTTGCTTTTACAATACCCTTCTTCAATCTATCTACGAATGTACGTATGATAGGAGTTTTTTTATTGCTCGCATTCTTGCGATTCTTAGACTCCAATCGTAGCTGTCTTCTTAATGTAGACAGAGTGTAGTCCTCAATACCAATTCATCGTTTCGTGAAGAAGTTTCTTTCGAATAGTCCAATGATAGTTTTTACATCAGTTCTTATATAAGAAGCGACTTTCTCTTTACGACTATTCTCTTCAATGTTCTTACTGTAGAAATCCAAAAAAGGTTCTCTGAGTTCTATTCACTCCAGTATCTTTTGAAGACTAGGTGCGATCGTGATTTTTGAGTCTTTAGACTCAGGCAACATAGTATTCATTACCCAGCAGTATATTGATTTTAATTTAAAATGTCAAGAGATTTTTTTCTTTTTACAGAAAATTGTAAGATGGATTTTCGCTATCCTTGAAAAAAAGTTAAATTTCCCCTTGATTTTTTGAAAAATATAATTATACACTTCAAGTGCTATGATGATATCTAGCATTTTTATTCCTCTTTTTTATTAAGAAAATGAACAGGAAACAACTTGTAAAATCTCTTAGTACTGAGCTTGAAGTAAGCCAAAAGCTCGCTAAGGAAGTTTTAGATACAGTTCTTGACCTTATCGTTGAGGGTGTAGTAAAGAACGGAGAAGTTAGACTTCACGGTTTCGGAACTTTTAAGGCTTCACCAAGAAAAGCTAGAGAAGGAGTTAATCCACAAAATCCTTCACAGAAGATCACTATCCCAGCAATGAAGGTTGCTACTTTCAAAGCTAGTGGAGCATTTAAAGAACAAGTTAAAGACTCTTAATTAAGCACCTAAATTACCTTTCGAAAAACAACTACTCCATTTTGGAGGATCAGTAAATAAAAAAGAGATGAGCAATCACCTCTTTTTTTTATTAATTCATCATCGGCGGTTTAGCAAACAACGGCTTGAATACAATCTCAACTGGATCTTTTTTATCAAGTCCGTGTGCTACCTTCCAAGTTTCTAGCATTTTATTCGCAGCAGATATTCTTGTCTTGTGGTCTTCTAGTATGGTACCACTAAAACTTTCTACTACAGCTGACTCTGCAGCGTCTTTATAGATTCAAAGGATATAGTCCAAGTCTATACCCTTCTCATCTAAAGCCTCACGAGTCTTAGCAATTGCGATCTTCTTATCGCTATCAAGATCAACCTGAGCTAATTGAGTTTCCTCTTTGGGAGCTAACGTTTTAACGTCGGCGTCAATAACCTCAGGTTCAAAAAATAATTCATCCATTATGTTATTTTCAACTTAGGAGTTAAACGTTTTCGAGTGCTACTTCAAATCGGATCCACTCATTTTCATTTCCTTACCCATCTTTTTCTCCAAGGCAGCTTGTACTCTACAGGCTTATCAATGTCCTCTCTCTTGTAAACAGCGATAGCCTTTCAAGTTTTAGTAACCAACCCCGGTCCTCAATCCATCTTACCATATCCTCAACCTTTACTCGCAGCTTGAGATCTACCAACCTGTAGTCAGGCTCTCTCCTGAGCTTCTTTAGCTTTCCTGAATTCAGATTCTCTCAAGTAATCAGGAGTATATGGTCTCTGCACATAGTTACGATCACGGAATTGACTATATCAAGATGGACTTGAAATCTTAGCAAATCCTCCATAGTTAGGAAGTTTACCAGTTCTAGCATAATCAGTTCGTCAATTACTACTATATGCTCTGTTCCTTATGTAATCATACGCTCTATAAAAACTTCTTCTAGCTGAACCAGAACCTGTATACTTATAAGAGTTTTTAGATACATTAGGATTATTAAATTCTTTTCACATATAGTCATCCTCAGCCTGTTCTTTTACAACTCAGTCGAGGATATTTAATTCTCTATACCAAAGATCTGTCCAAGACTTAACAACTTCTTTCATATCTTTATCCTGAGAATACTTCTCACTCTTTAAGATATGCGGCACGAGTTGGTCTGCAAACAGAAGGGTACCCTGTTTCAGGGTAGCCTTTGAACCCTCGTCCATAGCTAGGTTATCAATATACTTATAGATATTCTCCATCTGTGCGAGGTGCATATTCGCTAGCTCTGGAGGAATTTCTCCATTCTTATCTCTTGATTTACTCAAATCAAAGATTGTTGAGAATGCGTTTGCTACCTTATAGGCGTCGTTCTCTCCTTGCAACGCTAAGAGGTTAACAGCATACTCAGCTTTAAAGATTTGCATAAGACGAGTATTCCCCTGATCACTTCAAGGAAGTCTCAAATCTAAAGTATTATTATGCTGTGAAGAAGGTTCTTCTACATATTTACCAAGTCCATTTGGATCGTGATACTTTGCATAGTGAAGTATTGCTTGCGGCAATACGTCTTTTCTATCTAAATAAAGTAAGTGTCAAGCGAACTCTTTTCAGACTTTCGCAGCTACGTACTTAGCTTTTTCTTGGAATAATTCTGAGCTACCCGGTGCAACATATTCTCATTTCTGGAACATATCTTCATACCAAGCGTTACTCATCATATAACTTAAAGCTTGTACTCCATATCAAGGAGCTTTTGATTCTACGTATGCAAGTGTTCTAGCGATATTCATTCTCGCTAAACCAAGAGACTCATAGTTCTTTTTAGCTTTAGCAATGTTTTCATTCTCGGCTGCAGCATACAAATCTCTAGCGTTCTTGAAATCTTCTGAGAATTTTTTTAATTCTTCCGTAGTCAGACCTCAAATCATAAGCGTATGCAGCAAATCTTCCTGAGCTTTCTCTCACATATTTACTCACTCCTTTCAGTCTTTACCTACAAAAGAAAAATCTTTTCTCAGTAATGTATCCATATCGAACTTGTTGATATCTCATTTCTTTATTTGTCTACGTGTACCGAGATTAAAGAGGAAGATATAATCTTCAAGATACATATCATCAGGCACTTCGCTATTGATAAGTTTCTTATATCCCTCATTCTTCTTTGTGAAGTTATCGAATACGTCGTAGAAGTCACCCATCTCTGGAAGAGCTGGGATCATATAGTTCTTAAAGAATGGCGCTCTGAATAGGATATGGTGTTTTAGTTTTTCCAAATCCATAACAGAGTTTACATAATGAGCAACGTCTTTTATTTTAGAAATCTCTTCTTTAATATCGCTCGCAGAAAAAGTAAATCTTCTTGCCATAGCATTCGGACCAGCTGGAGTATACAAATCATATTCTCCAATCTCTGTATCCTGAGCTACATAATACAAGAATGCTGTTGTAGTATCTTGCACAGCTCACCAATATTTCTGGAATAACTCTTTCTGGTCTGTTGGATCTTGGATTGATCCTAGAGCATTAGCAAATATCTTTGGCATAAAGAGTTTCCTTGTAAAGATATTTGAATAGGTTGTTGCACCCTTTAATGCTACTCAAAGAATTGCTTGCTGCAATGGAGCGTCATTCTCAATCATACCCTGAGTAAGAGTTATCATATCTCTGAAGACTTTGAATTCAGGAACTGACTGAAGTCAGGCAATGTTACCATCGAAGAACTTAAACCATTCGAATACCGCCATCAAATCTTTCGACAAGTCATCTTCTTTTGCCTGATATGGGTCTTCCGAAGCTCTCTCCAAAAACTTCGCAAGGGTAAAAGACATATACATTTTAGCCATAACTTGTCTGAAAGCTTCATTTTCAAGATAAGCTTTATTCATTCTAGCTCTTACTTCTTTAGGACTGATACCTGAGTTCAAGAGTTCATCAAGATATCTTGCTCAGATTCTTCCTCTATATACATTACCAAGGCCAGCCTTGGCAATATCATAGAATCAGATTATTTTGTTCCATCACCAACCAGCGTAAAAATGAAACATTGAATAATACAAATCCTTCCAAGCTTGGAATACAGGATTCTCGGTTGCGTGTACTCTCGTGAGTGACGCTCTGATGGAAGTATTTGTTGTCATATTTCTTACGATAGTTTCGTTATGATTTCTCGCATTCTGCATTAACTGCTGATACTCTTCAGGATCATTTCTCTTCATTGTATCTAGCAAGCTATCAATTTCATCTAGGGTTTTAACTCAAGGAAACATACCCTCAAAGAAAGTTTTGAATTGATTTATTCTATAGTAGTCTTGCATTAAGGTATCTCATACATTGAAGAGACCTTGCTCCATAGTATTCTTTACTCCAGCAATTACCTGTCTAGCAGTTTCCCCCAGTGTCTGAGGAATATAACTACTATCTCCAGCGTGAAATGCGTATCCAACTCAATCCTGAAGACCGTGTTTATTCATAAACCTTTGCCAGTCTCCATTCAGTCTTGTCTTACGAACTCCTACTTCAGATAAGAACATTGAGGAGTTAAGTACAAGCAATGGAATGAGTGAAGTTAATCCCTGTGATAAGGACATAAAGGTTGACATAAGTGCTGGCTTACCAATAAGATTTACGAATCTCATTACCATACCTCAAGCTCAAGCACCAAATCAAAGATACCATAAAGCTCTTCGGTAATTTAATCCTTTCTTATCTAAACCATCAACAGCTTTAAGCTGCTCGATTTGTTGTTTCCAAGTAAGCTTACTGAGATAAGATTTTGTTAATGGTCCCTCTTTGGATTTATAAGCAGGAATCATTTTACCATCAACCTCTTTGTAAAGTAATGGAACAAGTTTACCATAGAATTTTTGCTGGACTTCATTTGGATATGAGTCCAATAACGTATACGAACCTCATCTTTGTTTACCAACATAGGAAGACACTGCTTCAGAAAATCTTCTAAAGTCCATCGGTTTCTCGAAACCTCTACCTATAATTGTTGCAGCGAAGTCTGGATCAGACATTACCTGATCAAATCTAGGAAACATTTTAGACATAAGATACCAATGATTTGCTAGGTCTGAAGTATACAATTTATAAATAACTTCTCGCCAAGGACCATCATATGTTCAGGATTCGATTGCTCAAAAGAAAGAATGGATACCGAACTGTAATGAATCAAGTCCATCATCAGTAAGTATCTTCTTACCTCTTATAGATTCTACATAATGCAAGAGAGAATGCTTAACAGAACTGTACCATAGAGGAGGTACCGCCATCATTTCTTTATCCACATTTCTTCAGAATTTCCTGAATATAAGTTGCCTTTGCTTTTCTTTTGGAAGTTTTTCCCAATCCACAAGTTCATCGGTATCACGAAATCTATAAATAAATTTTCACTCAGGAGTTTTTAGCGGAAGCCCCTGAGAGTCTAGCTCCATATATATAGAGCCTGCTGGTGCGTCAGTGATCGCTGTCCAAGTTCAAGGTCTCCTACCACTAAGAGCGTCATCCATTAAGGTATGACGTTCTAGTGGAGAAAGACCAAACTGGGTTGCGTCCTTGATATAGGTGTGCCAGCTGTCAGCTCACTCTAGGAAAGGATCTTTTGAATTATCAATACTTCCTACACAGTGTGAGATTACTTTTGAGGAACGGAGTCCTACAGTCCAGTTTTTTAATTTAGTCAGCATCCGTTTATATTCTTATCTAAATTAGAAGCAGCAGCTTCAAAGATATTCAGTTTTTCTTTTATCTCTACTTCAGGATCTTGTCTCTTAATACCAAGATCTAAGTCTGACTGAATGATAACGTTTTCTGCGTCTTTTACAACCTTACTTTCTATAGTGATAGGATTAGCAGTAACTGGTCCATCCAAGCTCTTTCTATAATACGTAATAGGAGGAGCTTTAGGATTGATATCCTGTCTGGAAATAATCTTTGTATATCACGCTTCTTTCAATGCCGTATCATATTGGTCAGCTACAGATTGAATCCATCACCAGATTACAACATTGTTATGCTTCTTAATATTCTTGAGGATATCATTCGAGAAGTCATAAGGCACGAATACATTATATTCAATTCTTACGTCTCCTCACAACTCTCAAGTTCTTTTGAATGTTGCGTCGTATTCGATACCATACGTTGGTGAAGTAGTATAGATAATACCATCCTTAGCTGCGGCTCTTTCTTCTTTAGAGATCACTCAAGCAGCGTGGAGCTGACTTGAATCTGGGATATTCTGACGGAACCAAGAAAGTTTCAACCTCTTATCTACCCAATAGTTAGGATAGATTGTCTCAGTATTTGACATTGCCTTCCCTTTGGCTGGCACCATAGGAGCTACAAATCAAGGGTTGATTTTAATAGTTCCTTTAATAATTTCTCAAGTCTCTTTGTCTTTACGACGAGTAGGAATAGTTATTGACTTGAGTTCATATCAACCGTGATTCTTAACAGTGAGATATTGCTTTCTAATAATCTCCTTAGTCTTAAGAACTCTTTGCTCTGCGTCTGGAGTTTTAATCACTGTGTGATTAGTTACCAGCCCATTAGGAGATTTGAATTCCAAATCAGCGTCACTATATTCTGATTTAGTAAGCCAAACTACGTCTGCTTTGTTTGAAACTTTTCTTACAATATCACCATTCTCATTCTTATGTAACCATACGAAAGTAGAGCTACCGTCGTATCATTTTATATATCACGACTGATTATACTTAAACCTACTATCATAAAGCAATGCCCAGATATTCCTCTGAGATTCAATCTTTTTATTTAAGGCATTAATGAGTTTCTTTGCGATATTATTTGCAGATTCACCAACAACACCTGGTCAAAGTACGATAGGAACTCAGTGGATATAAGCCATATTACCAATGATCTTGATATCTTCTACTGTTGGAACGTAGTCTCCTCTGATACCGTTAGCTAAGAGGACTTCGTCTGCATAAGCATACGATACTCTCATAAGTCTTTCGACTTCAGATTCCTCGGGAATGTCAACTTGTGTCGACACCGTACCCTCAGATTCCATAACAGTATTCTTTGCTTCGACAGCTTCTTCAATCTTCTTGTCAACGTTTGCTCTCGCAGCGTTTGCTACGTCAACGTCCTCCTTTGTAATAAGCTGTGCCTGATCTACAGTCTGCAGCTCCTCTGATGGTGGAGTATACTCGTCACTGTTATCTTGGAGATAACGGCGTTCATAGTTGTCTAGGACTTCTCCATCATCATCCTCTCGAGGTTTTTTTCCAGAGATGAGGTATTCCCAGTCATCTTCATTTTCATTCTCCCATCGTTCTTTTACCGCAGAATCTTCTTCGAGATCGTCGAGACTTTCTTCTACTGGGAGTTTCTCTTTCTCTACAGGTGACTCCTCAAATGCTTTACGGATTTCAGGGTCTTCGTCGATGATACTCTTGATATCATTCATCATCTGATACATAGGAGAACTTACAATCTCAAGTCTTTCTTTCTCCATATTATCGAGACGTTCTTTCCATTCGAAGAACATTTTATTATATTCTCTGTACTCATCAGACTTCAGCTCAAGGTTTCTTCTCTTACGAGTAAGATAATCGTTACCATAAGTTGTTTCGTGGTCTACGATTTTATGGGATTCTACTCATCGTCTCTTGAAAATTCTATCTCTCTGGATCTTTGCGTTTGCAAAATCAGAATACGAATACTCATTAGTTCTAGGTAAGTCTGGATATTCTCTCTCCAAAATATCCTCAGGACTTATTCCTCTCTTCTGATAATTAATTTTAAATTCCTCAGATAAGTTCTCGAAGAATTTTTTATCACCGTCTCCGTATGGTTTGATTTCTACATTGAAAGATTTGAGAGCCTTCTTCGCTTGAGCCAACTGTTCCTTAGGAACATAGATAGTATCCCAGTCTGCGATATCAAAGTTCTTTTGGAGAACTTCAAAGTACGGAAGATTATTTTCATAGATTTCTTTAATATTGTTTATAGTATCAAGGAACTCTTTAAGGTCTTTGCTACCGGCATATTTCTTGATATAACTATTTACAACAGCTTCTAGGTTTAACACTCCATTCTCGTCATAATATCCAGAATGTTTGGTATTGATAAACTCTTGGATGATAGGATTTTTAGACGACCCTGCTTCTCGCCAAGCCTGATTATAAAGATCGCCGTTCCCGATTTTATTTAAGTCAACGTCATTCACCTGCATTACGAAAGGATTTTCTTTTACAGGATTAAGGTTAAATACTGACTTACCATAAATCTTCTCTGCAAATTCTTTTACTTTTTCAGGAGTGTCGAGTCTGTCGAAGTATGTCTGTTTGAATTCTGGTGGTCTGTTAATCCATTCACGATAGAAATCTGTAAACGTTTTTGTATACAAACCAGGTACCATAGAAAAGATTTCTTTCTGTTCTTCGTATGCAGCCCTAGCCGCTAGAAGATTTCTGTTCGGAGAATACATATTACCATTGGCTACCGTGATATCTTTAAATTGAGTTATCGGTTTCTTAGTCAAGAAATAGATATCTCAGAATACAGAAGCTCATAGGTCATTGGTTAGTGCAAGGGATACGTAAGAATCTTTTCATTTATTCTTTCCAAGTCTTTCAACCCATTCCATAGACGCTGCTCTTGATACCATATACTTTCAATCCTTTGAAGTTATCTTCAGATTTTGGTTTAATACCTTAAGCATATCAAGTGGTTTGTCTCACTGAGGAGTTGTAGGCTTACCCATCTTAACTCTATTCTCCCAGATATCATCGAAGAGTTTCAATGCGTCTTCGTTTCCGAAATACATTCTAATATACTCCCAGAGATCTTCGAAGAATCTTTTCAGTTTACTCTTAGGCTTAAACTTATTGTTTACAAATTCACCAAATCTTTCAGCAAGCCATTCCTCAGTGATCCATTTGTTGTATTGGACCTCAGAGAACTTCTTGTCAGGATTCTGTTCAAGCCAAGCTTCAACAGTATATCCATTCCTCTCAGCAGAGAGTTTGATATCAGCTTTGTATTCATCTCGGACTGACTGATTTACGAGTGTCCTACGTTCCTGATCTAACATTAAATTAGTCGCAGCGTGATACCATTCGTGTCCGATAGTAGTATCCAAAGCTAATTCAGGATTATAAACAATCGCATTCAGCGTCTCGATATACATTCCATTAGGAGCGTCAGCCGAATTCATTATAGCCACAATACGATCCATATTTCTTTGGACAGCAGCTTTGGCTTCCTTACTAGGGAAACGAGTTTTAACTATTCCGTCACTTACTTCAACGACAGATACTCCTACAGATTTCTGAACTCTCTTGATGAGTCTATTGATTTCATCAGGAAGTATAGGTTCAACTCTTATGGTTGACTGTACTCACTCAAGTTTTCTTTTAGCGATAGCTTCAAGTTCCTGAGGAGAATACTCTCATTGAGTTCTTTGTTTATTATAAGCGTCAATAGTTTTCTGATGGTCAAGTGCTTCTTGAAGCTCATTGATCATCTCCATCGCTTTAGGAGCAGTCTCTAAATCCTTTGGATTAGCCAAATGTCTTTGAGCGCTTTCAATTAACTCCTTCGCTCTTTGGATCTTTGAGTCGAGTCTTGCTTGCTGTAACTTCTTAGTTTCTTCTGTCGTTACAACCTTGGAGTTGTCAAGCTTGTCAGCTTTTTTAAGAAGATCTTTCTTGATCCTATTCAGCTCTTGCCTGACCTCGGTCAGTGCTTGCCTATCTGAATCTGATACGGTAACCTTAGCTAATCTCTCATCTAAGATCTTAGCGTGAGTATTATACATTTTTACGAAAGCCTTAGGATTCTTTTTGATATGTTCAATAAGTTCATCCCTAGACATTCTAAGATATTTTGAGTTTCTAATCAAAGCTTCTTTCTCTGAGTCACTAAGACTAAGATACTTTGGATTTTTATAGATAGCCAATACAATCCTATCTCTTCTATCTGCAAGCATTTTTGCAGCTTTACTATTAGCCTTCTTTGGAGTTACTCCGTAACGAGTGTATCCATACAAGCTAATCTCATCAGGGATAGTTAACTGTTCCTTACCCGGGAAGAGTGCCTCGATAACTTCTTGCTCAGCCTCAGTGAATGGTTTATCACTACGCCTTAGGAGATATTCAATAGCCACAGCAAGTTGCTCATCATTCAGATTTCCCTGAGTCATACGATATTGTTTTGCTAGACTGAGTTTGTAATTCAAATCCTCTAGTCCTGCAGGAGTCTTTTTATACGAAAGATATTTTGCTACAGGATCTTCCAAGATAGTCTCCTCGATAAGCTGTGCAAATCTAAACGGAGTCATCTTAGGATTTGAATTCAAGAAGTGGAGCTGCTCAGCAGTTAGATCTTCTCAGTAGATTTTATGATAAATAGACTGATACGTATCAGTATCTTTTATCACGATAGGTTTATCTTTAATCGTCTCAGCTCTGAGATTTTGTTTGATAACATTCTCGATATGGTCTGGACTCTTTACGAAATATCCTGAGTCTGTGATTGGAATTCTTTTGTTCGACTGTGAGATAGGTTTACCATCAGCAGTGTACCAACCCATAGGTCTTCTCCCCTTTAGTGAGATAGCTCCTACTGGCTCTGGTCCATCAGTATACAGATAGAAATCTCAAGGAGAGTTCTTTACTCTCTCATATCTGAAGACTCTGAAGCCTTGTTCGATACTGTCATCCGCCACAATAAAAGGCCCATCTACTGATAATGCCTTACCATAAAATACTCCTTCAGAGATATTCCTAGATCCGTTAGGGATATCAGCCCTGAACTTCTCTCAGAAATTTATCTCAAAATATTTTGAATCTTCTCTTACAACATTATTAAGCTGAGCCGCAACGATGACCTGCATTTGCCCTGCATTAGAAAGGTCTGAATCTCTTACTGCATTATAGAAAGATGGCGATATCTTGTCGAAATACTGTCCAACTTCTTTCTTAAATTCCTTATAGTCAGCTCCTGTTCTGAGAAGTCTACCAACAGCATTCATTTCTTTTAGAGATACTGCTGCGACTTCTTGTTTACTGTCGAGATATTTTGCGTCATCAAGATAGAGCAGCTTAGACTCTTCATAAGATTTCTCTAAATCACGTAAGGTCTTCTCTCCGATATTGTACTCTTTCGCTTTATCATTCTGTTCTACAGTGAAAGAGATATACTTCTTCTCATTACGAGGGACTTCGATACCGTCAATCTGACCAGACATTTCTTTCAGATAGGTATCTGCAGTTCCTTCGTATTTCATATATCCGTCTTTGATATAGATCATACCTACTTCGTAGTGACCGTTAGAGACCATATACATTAAATCATACTCATCTGAGTCAGCTCTGATCTGAGTATATTTTAATTCAATAACGTCGCCTCTAGTCTTTACTGGATGATTATAGCTATTCTCTATAGCCTCATCGGAGATACGCATTCGGATTTTACCTTCTGATTGGAATTCTAGGATAGCAGAGATTTTATTATCGAAAGCTTTTTGGAATTCATTTTCTCTCAGATTTATGAAGTCATCTCTGAATCTTACGTCATTAGGCTTCCACGTACGAAGGATCATTTCTTTCTGCGCACCGTTAAGATTTGTATCAGCTCTTAATGCTGAGAAGAAAGCTTCAGACATACTGCTAAGCTCAGGTCTGGCTTTGATGGCTTCTACGTAAGTCTTATTGAGCAGCATTGTTTCTGATGGGAAGTTGGCGTCAACCACTTTCTTTCCTTCATAAAGATACTCACCCCAGTTCTTCTGGAGATTCTTTGTAAATTCTTTTGCGTGATACAATAACTCTTCTGAAGTTAAGTCATTGATAGTCTTTTCTCCATTGAAGATTTGGTTAACATACCAAGCGAAAGCTTGACCGTGTCAACTTCTGTTAAGGATTTCATTGGCTTGCCTTCTTGTTTTTCTATCTTTAGCCAAGATCATTTCATTGATCGTTGACTTAAACATTTGTACAAGAGGGTTTTGGTTTATCAAATCATTCTGAGCGTCGAATGAAAACATTAACAAGTTCAACTTATTCACATTCTTAAGGTTTGTGATACCATATTTACGGAATAAGGTTTGGACTCTGTTTTCTTTATATGCTTTTACAATGTTAGAAAAACTTCACTTTACTGTTTTATTGCTTTTTTTTCAGAGGAGGTTCCCCGCGATTGAAACTGTCTTTCTAGGACGTCAGTCAGGATGGAAGAATAGTGGCTTGACAGCAGGGTTCTGGAGTTCATTATCCAGTGAAGCATTGACATACTTACGAATATCTCTGATGATATCTCCTCTCGAACGGTTTGTTTCGAACTGAGTCATCTGAGTTCTAATCTTATTTTTATAAGATACAAACTCCTCGTCAGTCATATTCGCTGGCTTATTCCAGACATACCTAGACTGTTCTACACCGAAGTCATCTTTATAAAACTCTTGTCAGATCAGCTCTCTGATTTCTGTTTTGAGATTTCTGTTATACAGAATATTCTCCATCAGATTTTGGTCTGCTGTTTTCAGAGCATTATCTACAAGACCATCCAATTGGTCTAGGGTTTCTTTAGTTTGTTTGATGAGAGCGTTGTTGAAATCTTTTAACTTTACTATCTTAGACTCTCAGATAAGTGGTCACATAACGTGACCAATTGCTGCCCCGAGTTCTTCAATCTCTTTTGCATTCAGAGTTTTCAAAACCTCAGCAGCATATTCTTTACCAAGCCCCATTGGTCCGTTAAGATACCACATAGCTCGGATAGATTCTTTTGAATTTAATTTAAACTGTCCATACAGATTAGACCATTCAGCAAGCTTAGCCCATCTACCGATAGTAGCTGAGGCGAAGAGGTCGATAGCGAAATCAGTATTCGTATATCCCTCAGGATTCAAACCTGCCATTAGTCCATTCTGTAATGTCTCTTCCAAGATGAAGCTTGACATATTTCTAGCCCAGAGTGCTGTCTTCTGTCCTAAAGAGATATTACTACCAGCAGTGTCGTCAACCCACATTGCGGATTGCTTTAGAAGTTTACCTGCTGCTCAGAGGAGAGAAGTTTCTTTCTCTGCTGCTTGGATTGCAGTCTGAATATATTTACCTCAGAATAGCATTTGCTGACTAGCATTTGATAACTGAGTGAAAGGGATTTTAGTGATGAGATGATTCGCCATAGGAATAGTAGCGAGATCACCTACGATCGGAGCTAGAGATTTTATGAAAGAAGTTTCTTTCTTACTCTTATCCCCAGTTGCTTTATAAACATTCGTATCCAAATAGTTCTCGATATCCGCATTCAGGATATGCGTTCTCATCTCTTCGAGTGTTAAGTTCTGATCTCCTCCTGCGAGTTTATTGATACCTGCAGCTACGAGAGCAGCAGTATTAGAAAGCCCTCACTCACCAAGTGAAAAGAATTCATTACCAACAGCTCCGAGAGTATTCATCACTCCAGTTCTTTGCCATTGAGCTAAGTCCCTGAAATAGTTATAAGCGTCTTTATAGTATTTCTGGAAGTGGTCCCCTTCTGTTTGCAATTCAAAAGGAGATCCTCCGACCTTAGCAGCTACCTCGTCGAAAGTCTCAGTAGGATTTTTTACAGATTCAATAGCGAAGTCCTCAATTCTTTTAATCGTCTTCAGTGCTGCTAGGAAGTCGTTTCTCGCGTCAGGATTATCTTTTACCATATCAGCATACTGTCTTGCAGCAAAATACGTATCTCAGAGTGAACCTTGGAAAAGATTGTCATACAGTTCTTTCTTGCCTGGAGTAAGTCCAGCTTGTACGAAAGCTCTGTCTTGTGGTTTGATATCAGATCCGAGGATCATACTTACAAGCTCATCTTTTGTGATAGCAGCTTTATGTTTATTCTTCTTCAGCCCTTCACCTGTAAGTTTATTGTAGAATGAGTCATCTACATAGGTATAAGGATTATCTATGAATTTACTATTCATATACTGGACTTTGTCGAAGAACATTTGAGCAGTAAGTTTACCAGTTGCCCCAGTGTCTGCTGTTTCATATTGATATTTAGAGAATACTGTAGCGTCGAGTTCTTTGAACAGTGCTTCTCTTTTCTTAGGATCAACTTCATCCCTGAGTTTCTTATACGCCTCGGCAAGTTCTTTTTTCTGAGTCGCAGTAATCTCATTATCTTTATTTGTAAAGATATTGATTCTAGTGTTTACGGATACGAGTCATCAGTCAGATTGTTTGTCGTTGATTGTTGAACCGGCTCAGATTGAAGAGGGACGAGCCGATTTTTTAAAATCGGTGTCGTTAAAACTGATGATATCCTGTTCGTTCGGATTAGCCCAGTTAGAGATAGTACTTGCGAAGTCTTGGAGTTTTAAAGCCCCAGCGTCAGAGACATTCTTAGCGAAAGCTCAGAGACTGTTGTCTCCATAATAGTCAAGCCCGTTCTTTTTAGCGAACTCCTCGAAACTTATACCTCAGAGTCTCTCTTTAACGACTCTTTCTCTTTCGATCTGTTTGAATTTATCGAAAATCTTATTCCCCTTTTTACTCTTGATAGTATCTTTACCAAGCCAAGCAGGGGTATTGTCTTTAGAAAAAACGATATCATACCCGTCATCGGATAGTCCTATCGATTGTGAAGAAGTCGGATCGAAGTTCTTCCCCAGATACTTAGCCTTCAGTTTACCAGAAGTAGACATATAGTATTCGAAATCCTTGTCAGCTCAGGTCTTGATATATTTCTCTTTTACAGGAGAAGTAGTTGAAGGAGTGGAAGATAGTTCTTTCGCTGCGTCTAGCTCTTGGAAGACGTCAGGCATTTCAATGCTTGACGTATATGTTGGAGAATACAGATTGAATCTCTGTGGGTTATTCTCGGAAGCCTGTTGTATTGCAGCGTTGAAAGAACTCTGCGTTGGAGTTATCTTACTCGCCGCAGGAAGGATATAGTCCGTCGCCGCATTCGCTGCTACCCCCCAGATACCTCAGAAGGTTGGGGTAGGGATGGAAGGAGTTACAGGAGAAGGAGCGGGCTGAGGGACAGAAGGAGTCGGAGAAGGTTGGGTTGAGTTGATAATATTCTCGTCTGAGAGTTTACGCCTGATGAGCGATCAGATGGCGCTTAAGAGTCACATAGTGGAGAGAGTTGGAGAGAGTTAAAAAAAACTAGTATATAAATCCTATGTCGATATTCGTGTATGTCGTTCTCGGCATAGGTTGTGTTAGGAACGGATTTGGGATCGTACCTGCAGGAGCTATGTTGGATTGGGAAGAAGTCGAGGTAGATAGGGAATCGTCGCCGTCAGTCGACTGGAACTTATTTCTGTTGAGTCAGAGATGATTCCACCGTGTCCAGAGACACATTAGCATAGTAGCTACGAAGTCGTCGTGATTCGTTTTAGAGCTGGTGTCTGCCATCCACTTAGATTTACCGTTAGCAAAGTTTTTGTATTCCAAGAACTTCGGTAGTTGGTCGACCAGCGTTGGACATTGGTTTTCCCAGATCTCGACCATATTGTTATCGAATAGTGTCTGAGCTGCTTCTACCATCAGCCTCTTTGGAACTTTCCAAGTATTCGGTTTATGCGCGTCTTTTGTCGCAGCGATAGCGTCACCTCAGATCCAACGATACGCATACTGGAAGTTAAGCCCTTGTCAGGTCATAGCGTCCACTACCGCAGGATGAGTTGAGTCCAGAGATTTCAAGATTGGAACTTTGAAATTACTGAGATACTCGTCGAGGTGTTCTTTGATAAGTTTCGCCTGTGGAATAAAAGATCCCTTATTCGTAAGATTGAGCTGAAGCTCTTTGAAGATGATAATCTTATTCCTCTTCTCATCATACGCTGAATCCATCCACGCTGACATATCCGAGCTGAGTGCTGGATCATACGCGGTCACGATACGTTTCCAGTCAGGGGTGTAGCGTCTCGCGACATCCCCCTCACCTAGGATATAGTGTGGAGATGGATACTGCGGATCTTGCCCCATCGGGATGAATACCGAATTGATGAGTGCAGGTTTATAGTTGAACACCGTTTCCTTTTCGAGGTATCTACAGTAGAGCTGTCTCATATAGGCTTCTGGATTATCCTCCAGTTCTGCTTTAGATCCGTCTTTGTCTACGATAACTTCTACGTCATCTACAGTATATCTGAGTCCTACACATTCGTCAGGAAGTGTATAGGTCATATCATTCTTTTCGTGACGGTGCTTATAATACAGTTCTTGCAAATGTACGAATGGATCGAGGATCTGAGAAGATTCCTGTTCGAACTTGTTACAAAGTTCGATAGGTCGGTAGTAGAGTGGTCTTCCTCCTCCTTCGTCGTAGAAGGTAGATACCACGAGTAATCTTGCTCATTCATTCGTAACGATCTTCATAATATTATCCTTTACCCCTGTTGGGATATACATTGCCTCGTCGAAGAAGACCGCGTCTGCGGATTGTCCGACAGCTGGCGCTCTACCGAGAGCAGAGAAGAATTTACATTGTGAAAGGATAGTTCGTTTACCAGTCACAGGGTCGATAGTCCTGAGCATTAAGGTATCAGATCCTTTCTCATAGTACATCATCCTTTTTAGCCAGTCAAACTCTTTTACCAGCGCATTGATATAGTCCATTACCTGAATGATAGCGTCACTATCCTTTGTAATGAACAGTACTGACCTTGGTCTTGTAGCAGACCTGTAGTTATGGTTGAGCAATTCCCCCATAATTTCCATCGCCAAGAAACTGGTTTTACCTCATCTACGTGGTACGATGATCACCGTCTTTCTTCCCATCCTTAGTTTAGCGTCAGCCTGCCACGCTTGGAGGAGCGTATTCCTCTGGTGGAGTCTGTGCTTTGGATCTGCATTCCATTCACTCAGTGCTCCTTTGAAGAGTTGATACCTCAGCGCAGCGGTATAGTTGTCAGGGATTTTAACTTTACGGTATCATTTGTTGTTTCTGGCAGAAGAGTTCTCTGGGAGAGTTATGTAGTAGTCCTCTCAGATCTTGAACTCCTGCTTCTCTGCGGTCTTCGACGCACGGTACTCTAGTGGATCTGGCCTCTGAAAATTCATCAGCCATTCCTTCAGGTTGATATAGTCTCAGACTGAGGGTAAGGAGGTGGAGTCCTCATACGACATACTCATCTGCCTCTCCAAGTTCTCCCAAGATACCTGAGTCATAGCGTCTTGCGGTTTGTCCGTAGCGGAGTTGAGTCAGGAATGAGGGGTGGAAGTGGCAGGGGTGGTAGCCGTGAGTGTATAGAAGTCGTCGGTCTCTGAGTACCAGATACGATACGTCAGGCAGACGGCTTTCCACGCTCCGAGCGTATAGTCTGTCACCATCCCCAAGTTCGAGAGCCTCAGGATATTCTTATACCGTTTAGAGGTGATATCTTTATACCCTAGGGATTCGAGCTGCTCGGGAGTGAGGCTCGGGGTGGAGGTAGAATTGGAAGATAGTACCGGGAACTGGAAGTCGTATACTTTACCGTAGAGGTTCTCGATACGGAAGGTACGGTAAGAAGCTGCGTGTTTTTTATGAAACTGTAGTGCTGCTGTGGAATCCAGAGTATACGAAAGATGCTCACCGTTGTAGATGAGCTGTCAGGTTTTCGTATAGTCTGAATAAATAAATCACAGCATTTACAGGAGTTAAGGTCTAAAGAATGTGGTCATTAAAACTGGTACAATAGCGTTGGCGGTATAGACGGGGACTGAAGAAGGATAGCGGTCCTCGTCTTCTTCGGGACGAGAAGGAGTTGGCATTGGGGCAGGACCTGAGGTGGTCAGAAAGACCACCTCCCTCCTCAACCTACTCAGCTCCTCGAGTTTATCCAGTGCTATCTCTATCTCTTTCAAAGCCGTCTCTAAGTCTTTCGTAGCCTCACCGAGAGAGGCCGCTGCCTTACCTATACCGTCATTAAGTGGCGGAGTAGGCTGAGATCGGGAGAAGGGGTTACGTCGTTTCATAGTGATTACATTTTAGAGATTTTTAAAAGCGTTTCGGTATTTACGTCGTTTGGAGTGTAGTTCCTTATCCACTCTGCGTAGGTTTGCTTTCTAGGTTCAGAGAGATACATTAGGATCTCGAGTTCCTTAGCTTCTGAGGGATACTTGTCCGCTGGGAGGCGGAAGCTCTTGAAGGTCTGACTTGGGAAAGAGGTACCGTCGAATAGTAAGTCTTGGTAGTGACTTGAGAAGAACAGTTTTAGATATTCGTTCTTGACATACTTGTATTTCATATTCGAAGGATACGCTTGAGAAAATGTTAGGCTAGGGCTTCCCCTTTTCTTCAAGATTTCCATATGGGTACTAGAGATATTACTGTCGATCTTCTTTGCTATGATCGCTATATCGATAGCTGAGAGGTCCTTCATAGGTTTGAAAGTATACAGTAGGAATAGGTTATTTAGAGGTTCTACTCTGAAGTCCTCAGTGAATTTAAATCCTGGCTCAGTACTTTTAAGGTCATACGCGAAACTATTCAGCGTCGTAAACCTATCACTATACAGATGATACGCCATCACGAATTTGTAATACGGGATCTCGGGATTGAGATACGTATGATTTGTGAGCGTCTCGAAAGCCTGAGGCGTCAGCCAGTTAGGACTGAATGGACTTCTAGTCTTCACCAGATACCAGAGGATTCTGTCTTCTACGTATTTAAATTTCGTGTTGTCGAAGTTTGGGTTGTTGAGTATCTCTTCGAGCTGCAACTCCGTACATATCCCAAAGCGCATACAGAGAAACTGTGCATACAGTGGATTTAGGTCTCCAAGCTGGATACCGGGAGTTTCTGCGGGAACAGAGTCGGAAGACTCGGGCTTCTTCTTCAAGTCGGAGAATAGAGAGTGGAGGATTTCTCAGAGGTCTTTCTCGGGTTCTTCGGAATTTACCTGTGAATCTGCGGGCTTCTTCTTTGGAGAAGATACGGATGGCGTAGAGGTAGGGACGTCCTCGGGTTCCTTTTTCTCAGCGTCCGTCTCCGCGTCCAGGAGGCACCTACCACACGGAGTATGTCAGAGACCGGTGATCTCTCAGATCCAGAGATACAGATCTTTAGTGAAGAGTCGGTAGCGGTCTCGGTCGTCGGAACGGTTGGTGGCGTCTGCGATTTCCTTCAGGGCTTCGTGTACAGTAAGGCGGTGTTTAAACTGACATCGGTAAGAGAGGTCTATAGAGTACTGATCGAAGAGTGCGCGCTGGAGTTCTTTACGGAGCTGGTAATGTTCGTGATACTGAACGGCAGTTCTACCAATATCTCTGGTGTAGGAATCGGAGAGAGCTTCTTGAGTAGCAGAGTCGTCGGACGAAGAGATACGGGAAGCTGCATTCTGTTCTTCTTTTAAATTTACCATCTGCTCTAATTCGTGGTCTCCTAAGGCTAAGAGATTACGAATAGCTAAGAGCTGGTCTAGTAACGGTGTGCGTGAGGTCATACTGTGTCGGTAAGAATATAAAAAATCTTAGAGATGAGTGTAATGAAATAAAATAAAAAGTCAAGAGCAATGTGTCCCGGCTCCGCCGGGATACGACCTCACCCTCAAGCTTCTCGCCCTTCGGGCGGGAAGGATACCTGCGAAGCAGAGGGGAATTTTTTGGGCCGAGAAATTTTAGAAAAAATTTTTACAAAAAGGGGATGAAAAAATTTTCGGGAAGGAGAAAAATACAGGGAGAAATGATAGGTCATTTTGGAGGCAAAAATCATTTAAGACACACCGGCGTGATCAAACGGGGAAATGTAAGGTGACGGTCGAACGACCGGGAAATTAATTTTGCGTACGATCGGAACTGAGGTGGGTTGAGAAAGTGGAGATAGGAACTGCGGAGCGGAGGTACTAAGAGTCTATAGGGAGGCCGGGGAAAGTGCAGTTAAGAAGCGGGAAAACGGGTTTGGGTTTTGGGGGAGGGACCTCCCCTACCTGCATACGTCCCTGGGGGGGTATACTACTTCTTACTGACTAGCATTAGGAATAGTGTATATCTACGGTAGTAGAAGAAGGATAAGGTGTTATTTAATACTCTAGTAGTAATAGGAAGACCGCTGGCGCGGTCTGACATATACGAAGAAGCAGAGGGTAGTTTCCCGGTGAAGCCGTAGGTGTCTCCGCATTACCGGTAGCAGGGATGCCTGATTTCCCTACTGACCTAAATGGTTGGAATACTAACCCGCAGTACCGTAGGGAAATAAGGCAGCCCTTGGGCTGTTATCAACCCCTACCCAAACGAAACGCCCAAGCAGTAACCCTAGCCCTGATGGGCCTTTGGCCCACAGGGACGACATAAAGTCGTGGTACTGACAGGGGTTTATTTGGGTAGGGGTTGATTTTTTAGGGGAAATCAGTATACTATAGTTGTTCCATTAAGGGACGATATTTAGATTTTAAGACTATAGGAAATGGAAAGAACAAAGACAATGAAGACAAACTTAAAAGACTTTATGAAGACCGTAAAGGCGGAGCCTTGTGGAGTGTTTGGAGGGACAGCACAGAAGATAAACTTGGATGAGTTTACTTGCACAGAGCCAGCGAAGGAGAAGACAGTTTGTAAGTTCAATGATTGACATTATGCAACAATTGACGAGTATGGTTTCGTGAGGTTTTATTTCAAGAATGATATAGATTATATCAAGCTTGCTGATTTAAGAAGCACTTGTGAAGAGTTGGAGAAACAGAGGGAGAATACGAAAGACTTAGATTTGAAAGATGAGTTGGATTATACAATCACGAAGCTTGAAGAAGATATTAGGTTTGCTAGTCGTGAGTTTTATCCTGACAGGTATAAGGTAGATACGAGAGGTTATGCGAAGGAGTTTGTTTTACAAATGCAACAGGAGAACAGAGCTGGGAGTAGTGTTTGGAAAGTGAGATGGTTGTTAGGAGCACCTATCACGAGTAAGAATACAGAGATAGTTGATAACAGACCAGCATTTAAATGGGAATGGATTGATACGAGATGATAGTAGTGATAGGAACTCTGGGGAGTATCTATACTTGGCTACTCTTCAATGAAGAAACTCTAGTCAATAAGCTATTGATATTAGGACATTTACGAACGGTTTTGATTTTGTTTGTTCACGTAGTCTGAAAGTTTACAGTCTAAGTCTTGGTAAACCAAGACAGGGGTTAAGAAAATTATACTGAAATGCTAATCATTTGCAAGGGAATGATTAGCGTTTTTCTTTTGTCAAAAATTTTTCGGTTTTTTCTAAAAAAAAAATGTTAGAAATACCTCACAAAAACCCCAAAATTTACACGTCGAAAATGCAGGAACGCCTTGCGTTCCCCCTCATTATAAACGAAACAAACTGGCCTTACTCAATTTGACCCTTTTTGGTGAGTCCCGCCAGTTCCGACCATACCCACCCTTCGGGTATCTCACCAACGACCTCAGAAATCTCGAGAAAGCCGTCTCTTGAAACCCGCACTTCTTGGATTTACCCGTCTTCGTAAAAGCTCTTACTAAATCAACACGTATGCAGAACCGGATTTTACGTATTGATTTTTGGAAATCAACCTCGAATTTTTACGCTTAGTAAATGTGTGGAACGCAACATTGGGAATTTGAGTAATCCCAATCGCAACCCACAGTAGCTAGCGAACCAATACATAGGTCTGTGTGATTTAGATCCCAGTCACTACCAACATTGGTTCGGCTCGTATACGAATTCCTCGGTATTGAAAGTATTGATTGAAGTCCCCATCCAGTATCCAACGTAGAGTATTAAATAATATATCCCCAATTCAAAAGCCTTATTCTCTATTATCATATCATAACGGGGTTTTACGATTTTCAAAGACAGAATAATATACGAAAAATTTCTCTACAAAAAATTCGAACGATTTTTCCATTACTAAAAAACACGAAATTTTTCATACGTTATAATTATAATACTCTATATTTATATAATAATAGAATATAATAATACTTAACTAATATATCTTTACTTAATACTCTATATCATATTCCATATAGTACCCTCATTCAATACAATCAATACCTTCTCCGCACTATCTTCATCCGCATTTTCCAAGTTCTATCTTGCCTCTACGATCAACACTGTTCAATCTCCTTCACCCATTATTTCTTATAGGTCCCCACTTGTATCTCTAATCATTCTCAATATTAAAACCCCCACATTTACTATGCGGTATCTCTCATCATTTTGGGTACATTTTATACATTTTTGTCACAAACCCTTTTTTTTATACTTCCTCTTGATTTCTTAAAGGAAATCTGTATAATGATATTGTCGACGAGATACCTCACGTCGACATTCCACTTCTTTCAGCGTATGCACCTTTCGGCCCTCCTCCACTCTATCTATTCCTCAGACACCGACTGTATCTTTTTAAACTTCTCACTTCTCAACTACCTTTTGTAGATTCCGCAACTAACCTATGCTTCGCATATCTCACGTACGGTTTCCTAGCGTCTTACCTCCACAAATTCGACTGTAAATTTTCAAAAAATTTTGTCAAAAAAATCTTAAAATTTTTGCTAATACTCTATCTTGTATCACATATAGGATATTAGCGACCACTTCCTCTAGTCTCAACTGTAAACTCCAACAATTATCTCACAGATTCGAACGTAAATTTTAATTTCTCATCATCTATATGTAACCACTTCAATCCGTATACTTCCATCTGAACCATATACAATTCAATTCTTTAATGTATATTATGATCCATATGGTTCGTCATCGAACCATTTCGATTTAACTATCTCATATGTATCATAACATTCTTTAATGTACTTTTACTTCTTATATATTATTCCAATGGATAAAGTAAATTGTATTCTTTGCGGTTCTACCTCTACTTCTAAGAATTGAACCGACCGTAAATGAGAGCAGCGTTATCGTTGTAATCACTGCTGACGTACATTCTTCGCAGGACAGACGTACTATTCTGGTACCAACTTCGCTGAGGAATTGTACAATACCCACTATGTCTATGGTATCCCCGTGGATCTTCTAGCTATCTACTATGGTACTACGGTTAGGAAGATCAATGCTATCCTCAAACGGGAGAGAGATCTTCGTGAGTCTAAGAAAATACCATTCCATCTCTCTCCGACTGTAATGTTCGATCCAGTTGCGAAGAAAGAATTCCTGCCTCCGTACCTAGAAAAGTATGGTAAAGCTCCTTTACGTATGAAAGACGGTAGAGCGATCCACGCAGGATCTCTTCCTAAAGCTAAGGGATTTCATATCGATCCGACTCAGCTGTACGAACAGGCTCCCTTCAATCAAGATACAACAGGGTATGCTAGAGATCCTCAGGTGCCTTTTCCTGAGCAAATGAAGCTGGGGAACGTGTAGCTATATCGTCCCGCAGGGATGATATAGATCCGTCGTTTCAGAACTTCCCCCCACTTAATAACGTTTCGGTGTTCCGAATATATTTTATTCTTATTATCATTACAAGATGACAATCCTAATGAATGCTAAAGTAACTAAGATTTATCCCTTGACTGAACGTAAGTCTAAAGACTGAAAAGTCTTCAAGTCTCAACAGGTTATCATTATGCCTGAGTCTGAGTTCGAGTCTGAGTTCCCTTCCACTATCCTCCTCACTCTGAACCCAGAGTTCGAGAAGCACGAGAAGGTCCTCAACAAGATCACCGTAGATTCTATCTATGAGTTCGGTCTCAAATTCAGAACCAGAGAATGGACTAACCCAGAGACCAATCAGACCTCTGTATTCTTCGAAGCCTCAGCTTGGAAAGCAGCTGACGTAGCGTTGTCCGACGGTAAATCTAAAACTGCCAGCGATGATCTACCTTTTAACTAAGAGCTGAACAGCCTCTTAAAAAGGTTCAATTACGCTGCCACAACTCTTTTACCCTATGTCTCCACTTACTATGTCTAACTCACTACCTGTAAAAACTACGTCACTAACTGACGATATAAAAGCTAAGGTCTCTCAATCTGACCCTATGCTTCTCCTATTGAAGCGCTGCCGGGACGAGGAAGCTGAACACTACACGAAGCTCTTCGAGTCCACTGATCCTATTCAACACGCTATAGGATACAACGAGTTGCGAGGTCACCTAGCTCAGGTAGTGAGCGACGATCCCACTATCCCTACGTGGGAAGGTTCTACTAATAAATATTCCTACACACCACGTACAGTTCTACGTGCTATCAAGAACCCTAACATTCCGGGTGATCCTATCTCTCTTCAGAGTGAGATCACCCTGAAGCTCAGGAGAAGAGAAGTCCTCTACCTTGTAGACGACAACATCCCGACGCTAAGACTAAGATCCACCTCGTCGACCTCTGTCCAATCACTACTCAAGAATATCTGTAATATCGAACTGAGAGGGTTTAACCTCTCAAGAAGATACTGAGATATGAGAGTCGGTGCGGCAAGCTGGGAAGCCAAGGGTTCTGTCTTGATCGGTACCCCAGCTATCACGAAGGCGATCCAGATCAAGATCGATCCTCTGACTGATACCATCTCTCTAATGCTTCAAAACTGACACACTATCACTCGAACGTATCCTAACCTCTCAGAACTAACAGAGGTTAAACAGAAGAATGTGGCGGTGCTGCTGTTTAATAGAGTGAAGCAGATGGTTTATAGAGACAGGGTGTTGCCGGAATAGGTGTCACCCCTCCGGGTGATACCTGTCCTGTAACATTCTATACTATACCATCAGCCCCGCGGCTATGGTCGAGTGCCGTCCCACCGGGACGATACTCCCCACTTTTATCACTTATACAAAACGAAATGGAATTCAATCTTAGAAACTTATTAAAGAAATCTATCCCCTATATTCTCGCTGTCCTAGCGTTCGGTCTTGCGATCATCATTCGGATGAACACCCAGCAGTACAGAGACCTCCAGAACAAACAGCAGGAACTCATCTCTATCAATCAACAGATCGTAGATAACTCTACCGAATGGCAGAGACTCGAGGACCTTCAGAAACAGTTGGCCTCTGACAATCAATCTCTCCGTTCTAAGCGTGACCAACTTGAAACCCTCATTGCCAATCAGATGGGTTTAGGAACTGGAGGAGGTCTGACTCCATCAACAACAACCCAACAGATTCAGAGTTGATCAGCACAGGTGAAGTAAGCATTACTTCATCTGTCTGACGGACATATCAATTCTATCCTCACGGTCAAGCCATCAGGCAACCGGTCCTTACGTCAACGTCAGTTGACTGAAGGACGGACGAGTTGATCAGATACTACGGACACGATCCACTGATCTGGCGCGAACTCTCAGCTGTTATAGGTATCAAACCTGAGTTCGCAGTCTGCCTATCTCAATCTGAAACAGGTGTAGGTAAGCATACAAAATCCAGTAATAACCTCCGGAACTGCCATAATAATGATAGAGGTGATACGAAATCTTATGATGGTTTACTCACTGCGTTTAAGGATTTGTGAGACTCTTGTCTTAACTGAAGATATCTTTCTAAGAAAAAGAACCTTCACCATCTGTATCCTAACTCTCCTGACTCGGTGTGTTCTAAACCCAACTCAGATCCCAGTTGTAAATACGTTTATGCTAGCAGCAGCTTCGCAAATAGAAACCTCCTAAACTGCCTGTCTAACCTGCAAAATAAACAAATCGATATGGATTTTCAATTCCGTGCGTAATTACTTTTATCCTCTCACCTCTACCTCAATGACCACCTTCCTCACAACTTCAAAGTCTGAGACGTAGTCTGTGACTTCAAACGAAGACACCAGTATGATTCAAAAGTTAATACCGGTGCGAAGATTGAAAGAGTATTACAGGACGGTGCTTTGATCTTGAATGACATTTATGGTATTCATAAGTATGAGAATTTCGTGCTGAAGAAAAATCATACGCCTAAGTTCAAAGCCTGAGATATCGTAAAGCTCATCGGCTACCCTGAGTATTATAATCAGTGACCTTCACAATTCGTAGTAAAGAAAGCTGAAGGTACAGCTGTCTACTACGGACTCCATAACTCTGAGTTCTACGTAGACTCTGATATCCAACTTGTCGCTCGCCCCAGTGATCACGATGAGAAAGGATACCCGGGGATCGTCGTACTCATCGGTATGATAGTCGGATATTTATTAGGTAAATATTTATAGAAATGGATTACATAACTCGTCTAAAGAAACAAATCAAAGAGTGTTCCGATATCGCTGAAAGAGAATGCTTATGCATTCTTCTTAAAAGATATGAGCTTCGCGAGTCTGATAAACTTACAGATGAGATGGATAAGTTTTTTACTTGAGCATTGAATCTTCTAAAGAATCAACCGCGACCAGTAGCTTGTGAAAATTATTATTACATTTCGCAGAAGACAAACTTCTGCAAGACATATAATGTATCATTTTAGTTATTACTCCTCATTACAATGGACACACTCGTATCCCTTCTTATCGTATTCCTCCTCTTCCTCATCGTATACTATCTGATACCTTGAGTACTCCCAGAGGTTACGTTTTTTATATATTAATTTTCCACAACTATGTATTTAGTTCTCAAAAAAGTTGTTAACTGATGGCAAGCTAAGATAGATGGTAATCTTAACTCACAAGTCTTCAAGACTAAGGCCGAACTACTCGACCACTATATGGTCCACCATATCGTGGAGGATACTCAGCCTATGGCTGAGTTGTCTATCGATCCCGAAGATGAGACCTTTACGAAGATACTGAAGGTAGCTGTTAAGAATGGTTGTCATCTCTTTGGAGCTAAGCCGCTCAATATAGAAGTTGTAGAGCCTTTCATTTACAAAATCTTCTACACTAAAGGATCTGAGTTGGTATCAGTAAATCATTTACTGATACCTGAAGCTGGATTTCTGGAGTGGCTTATCGGGAAAAAGCTGGTTGGAAACAGACTGATATAAGATAAGTGAGGCACTAAGTTTTATGCGTTGACTTATTGATATGGCAAGTCCTTATGGTTGGATCATCCTTCTTTTTGTAAAGCTTTATGAAACTCAAGATAGAGTATCTTTCATCAATACACTTTACTGCTGACCCCTAAAGTTTTAATTAGTAACTTCCATTCAAATGAAGTTTCATATCTGACAGAGTTTATATATACTATGAGTTAATCAATATTATCTTAAGGATCTTCCTCATCGTAAGTGTAAGATCATTGCATTGAAAGAGACTCCGAAGGGTGAAGGATGGAACGACTATGAATTAGTCTGTGAAGTTCTTGGGGATGAAACACGTTTCAAAGTAAATTATGATAGCTTTTGATTCACTCATCCAAAAACTAGAAACACTGAAACGGATGAAGAAGAGGACTTTAAGATTACTCCTTCGGATCAATATGTTTCGGTGGTATTAACAGCCAAAGAACTCTATAAAATAATCAAAGAGAAGCGGGTTGAGTATCATCAGAAAGATGTAGATAACCGCCAGTGGCGGCTAGAGGATTCAATAAAAACAAGGGACTTATATAACGACCCAAAGAATATCAAGAGCGATATTGCTAAATGGATCGAAGAAGAGGAAATTTATTCTGAAATGGAAAACGATGGAACTTTTGAATTCGTATAAAAACTGAGACTACAGTACCTCAATCTATAGTGATGGTACTAAGGTCCGTGAGTGATCTTGAGTGGCTCTGTTCCCAGAGAATATCGATATCAAGATTACGAACTACTGTGACCTTGGTTGTCCATTCTGCCACGAGAACTCTACGACTGCTGGTAAGCATTGAGACTTAGCTAAGCTACTCGGTCATATCAAGCAGCTACCGAAAGGAGTTGAGTTCGCTATTGGCTGAGGGAATCCGTTGTCTCACCCAGAGCTTCTCGGACTAGTGAAGGAACTTAACAGTTCCTGATATATCCCCAATCTCACGGTAAATGTAGCTCACTTCGGTCAGCTTACTCCTGAGATTTTACAGTATATCTACGGCCTCGGAATCTCTTATGGTAACGGTATCCCAGAGAGTATCACGCCTGATACCTATGAGCATATCGTAATCCATACGATCGCTGGAGTACATTCTACCGGTCAGATCCAATCTCTTCTGGAGAGGTGATTCAAAGTTCTTATCCTCTGATATAAAAATTACTGAAGAGGTAAGACATATCTCTCAGATAAAATCAGACACAATATCAACGACCTCAAGACTCATATCTGAGAGTTACTCAGTGAAGGGTTTTTATCTTTCGATAACCTAGCTCTTGAGCAGCTTAATGTTAAGAGATTCTTTACTCCAGAATCTCGAGTCGAAAGATATATGTGAGACGAAGGTACATTTACAATGTATCTCGATGCCTCGACAGATGATATCCAGTATGGTATTGCTTCCTCTCTACCTCAGAGATGGAAGCTTGAAGATATATTTTTAGCATTTAATCACGTAAAAGATGAGCGTAAGACAGTGAGTTTTTGAAACGAATAGTTCTTCTATGCATTCGTTTTCATTCTATGGTGAGCCAGAATACGGAACAATCCAAGTCAGTCCTGAAGGATATGTTGAGATTGAATTCGGAGAATATGGATGGTGATATGATAAGTATACCAATCCTATAGACAAAGCGTGCTATATTGCTACTGGACTATTCAATTCTGAGTATCCGTGAAAGGATGATATGGTAGAGTATCCTCGAGCAGATGGACTCTACGAATACAAAGGAGATAGTCCAAAGATCCTTAAGTTCGAAGAAGCTATTAAGGATCAGACGAACTGTAAAGTTGTATTGTATCGTCTTTATAATAAGCTCTGAGAGTGAAGTGAATATGGATACATTGACCATCAGTCGTCAGACCTTTGGCAAGATATGTTCGCTGATCTCAGAGAGTCTATCTTTAGAAGAGGAACGCTAGAGATAGATAATGACAATCATTAACACAACCCTTATGTAGTTTTATTATTTAATCATCATATATTATGAAATTAAACAACAGGCAAATCGACGTACTTGTAAATGAAATTTATAAAAGAATTCATTCTGATCCTAAATACTTAGGTACAGATCCAGAAAGTGAGAGAGGTGTTAACGAACTCTTCGAAGCGTATAAGCAAACAGACTTCTATAAAAAAATAAAAGAAGTTGTTGGTATGAATTCAAATAATAAGGTTACAGTATGGGGTAAACTTTATGTTGAGCAGCTTGGTATTGCGGATAAAGTAAGAGACGTTACTTGTTACTTCTATTTGAATTCTCAGAATATGGATGAGAATGCTATCGAAAATATTAGAAGAGCATTTATGAAGAAGGCTCCGACTAGAGAAGAGATCGAAGACAAACTCATTCTCGATAGTATCTTTGTTGATAAGGATACCGAGATCGAGGAATTTATTCAAACATTTGTACAAAAAATTACTGCGTAAATTCCCTTGACTTTGCTTGGGAATTTTGTATACTATAGACAATGTATTTTAATTTATATGTAAAGTGAAATGAGGACCACACCATCACCATTAGTATCAGCTCGACAAGATATCGCTCCGACCTATACAGAGAATGGAGCTATTACCCACTCAACTTCTAACAGTAAGTTAGTTGATATGTTCTTTATGTTGCCTGTATCTTCAAAGAGAGAGGAGTCAGAGATCGTAAAGATCTTTCAGGAAGCTTACAATGAAGATCCTATCTATGCTCTCAAGTGTCTCTTCTGGACAAGAGACGCTAGAGGTTGAGCTGGTATGAGATACGTATTCAGAGTATGCTTGCGTTGGTTGTATTACAATGTAACCTATATGTTCCAAGAGTGTATGTACGACGTTCCTGAATATGGAAGACGAGACGACTTGTGGAAATGCTTTACAGATAAAGGAGAGCAGATCCCTGATATGGTTGTAGAATTTGTTAACAACAATCTACGAGAGAAATGAGATACTCTCCTCGCCAAATGGCTACCAAGAAAGTGAGTCATTGCTAAGCAATTCTACAAAAATATCTACGGTAGAACTAGAGAGTTATCACACGCCAAGGCTTGGAGAAAGAAATTGGTAGAGCTTACCAAAGTTGTTGAGCAGCAAATGTCTAAGAACGAATGGTCTGAAATTAACTATAAGTCAGTGCCTTCGGTTGCTAATAAGAAATACTCAAAAGCTTTTCTAAGAAACGATGAGAAAAGGAGAACTGAGTTTATCGACAGTGTGTCCGCTGGACACACCACGATGAATGTAAAGTGACTCTTCCCTCACGACATTGTTAGAGGAATTAGAGGTACTAATGGCACTGAGAGAGATATGTGGGAAGCAATGTGGAAGACGTATCCAAAGTTCCCTGTATCAGGTTCTGTTCTACCTGTAGTTGACACGTCATTTTCAATGACGTTCAATCCAATTCCTAAGTCAAGAGTAACTGCTTTGGATATCTCTGTAGCATTGTGACTCTACATTTCAGAGAATAACAACGGTATCTTTAAGGATAGTTTCATTACATTCTCTGGTAATCCTCAGCTTCATACGGCAACTGGTTCACTGCAAGCTAGGGTTAAGCAGGTAGATAACTCAATGGAAAACTGCAGCACAAACTTGCAAGGAGTATTCGAAACTCTCTTAGCGGTAGCGAAGGAAAAGAATCTCGCTGAGAAAGATATGCCGAAGACATTGATTATCTTATCTGATATGGAGTTTAACTCAGTTACCGCACACGGAGTTAAGGTGTTTAACCATTCTGCTATCAAAGAAAAATACGAAGCAGCAGGATACGAAATGCCTTTGCTGGTATACTGGAATCTTAGATCAAGCCACGATAATGTACCCATCCAAAAGTGTGAATACGGTTTACTTGTATCGTGATATTCAGTAGCAATCCTTAAGGGATTGTTGAATGGTATCACCGACCCAGTAGCTATGGTTAAGAGTGTACTTGACTCAGAGAGATATAGTAGAATTAAATAAATAATTAAGAAGCCTTACAGCAAACCTATATGACTGGACTTCTAAACCATAATCATCAACGGCTTCTGTTTAAAGGGGACATACAGCAAACAAACTTACAAATGAAATTGCTCAAAACTTCATTCTTACTGTCCCCTGTTTTGTTTTTTAAATTCTTACGCAATAAGGAAATGGCAAACTATTGTAGCGGAACAATCACGTTCGTAAACCCGACAACGAAACTACGTAACTTCTTATATAAAATTAATGGTAAGGATAAGCCATTAGAAAGTTTCGTGTGTCCTATGCCTAAGAAAATCAAGGACAGTATGGACTCTAATGGTAAGGATGACGCTTGGTATTACTGGTCAATACAGAACTGGTGAACCAAATGGTGAACCTTCGGCAATCATATCCATAGAGATTGGGATAAGAATATTACCTTATACTTTACAACAGCTTGGAGTCAGATCAGCGATAACATTATCGCAGAACTATCAAAGCATTGTAGTTCTTTACTCTATGAGTTTGATGAATGATGAATGTATTTCTCTGGTATCAGAAAGTACGTTGACTGAAAGCCAGAGATTTATGAAGATTATAAAGACCCGTACTACGGGCAGGGGATTAGGTGCGAACATTGTTGAGGACTTAATCCAAAAGAAAACGATGAATGCATACAATGTGGTCATCAATGGTAACGATATTGTTACCATATCAGAGGCTCTAGGTCCTTCCCATTTCCACCTACGAGTTTCTGATATGGTAGTTATGTCTACCGTATTGTTTTATTCTTTATTTACACACACAATGAGAGCAACAGAAAATGGTAAAATCAAGGTTTATATCCAGAGACTTGGAGAAGTCCAAAAGACTGTGGAGCTAGACGTTGATTCAACAGTGGCTCAGGCAATTGACGCAGCTCAGTTGTCAAGAGAAACTTTGCCTACTATCAATGGGCAAACTGCTGAACTTCATTTCCTACTCGACGACGGGGATATCCTTGTCTTCGAAAAGAAAGGAGTACACCAAGGGTAGTAGCGAACTTCCCCCTCTAACGAGGGGGTTGTTTTTTATAATCTGTTCTAAGTAAAATGAATAAAGATAATTGAAGAAGAGTATTTAAATTCTACAAAAAACCGAATAGTGATTTGTATGAAGAGGGAATTAGTTGACGCAATTTGTATTGCACTATATATTGATGAAGTGATAACTATACTTGCGAAGCAATCGTTGATGAACTAACATTTGTTAAAATATTTATTGACGTGTATAAAGATATAAAACAATGGATCGAAGATATCGAGCCACAATACCTACCTAAAAATGTACATAAATATACATTATTTAAGTGTACTAAAGCGAAATATTTTGATTTCAATAATCTTGATTTAGAGAGTTGTAGAAGAAAACTAGATGAAGTATATTCATACATAGATAATATAGATAGTTATTATTATGTAAGTAATATGTGAGAATATTTATCTTATACCATAAAAGTAACAGAAGTTGAGAAGAGAAGAGGGGAAGATTTGTTGAATTCTATAAAAGCAGTTTGCATACAGAACTTCGCTAGTAGTATGTATACAAGAGAAAAAATAGAAGCATTAATTAAAGATATAGATTTTAGTTCGTTATAGCTATTAAAATGAGAATACCATTACCACCAGTAACTTTTAAAAAGAATGAGGATGAAATCTTCTTCTGTGTAAGAACAGATATGGAGATAGAGAACTCAATGTTCCATAAGAAAGACGATACCTTTACTATAGATTATACAAAGCTAGATAAGCATTTTGAATTCTATGATAATGATAATGAAGCTAATGAATATCTTGTACCTGTAAAAAAAGATCAGGAGTTGTCAGCTCTAAAGCTAATAGCTACATATTTTTTGGATTGGCTAAATGATTATTATGATAGAGATCTAACAAATTGTACTATTAGTAATAGTATAAAAAATAGATATATCGTAAAGCAATGTGATTTGTATTCAGATAAGTTTGAGACTATAGAAGATCTAATTGAAGGTGTAAATAATTACGTAGAAGAGATCGAGGATATAATGGATGAAGCACAAAGCAAAAAATGATACTATGATAAATGAAAGTATGATGAATGCGAGTACCTAGTGACTTTATATAAATTTACTAATGATCCAGTATCATTAGCAAAAAAAATTAACGGCTATACTTTTTAATTAATAACCCCAAAGTGAAATGGCAAAAACTATCCTCTATATAGAGACCGACCTTAAGATCAATGATCCTGATTTTGTTTTAAGTAAAGATTATAAAAATAAGGCTGCAACAATATCTGATATGTACGCATTCTATAAACACGACGAAATGAGTAATACGTATATCTTTGCATTCGATTGAGGATATAAAAAGTCTTTGGAAAAGTTGGCTATTTATTTCTACCAATGGCTAGGAACTGTGAAGGATAAAGATCTTTCGGATTGCTATATCACTAGGGATCTTATAGACCCTGTGAATGATGATGGATATAATTTAGAATTAGAATGAGAGAGCTTGAAGAAAGATATTAAATCGATGAGGGAATATCTTAAGGATATAGATGAGATAATCGAGAGATCTAAAAATGAACCTTGAGTATTTTATAGTGCAGGCACTGATTACGATACACCGCATTATATAAATGTTTACAACTTTGGTCCAGACCATAAGGACATTCTTAAGACTTTAATAGAACTCCATCAGAGGAGGATAAGAAGATTTAAATAGTTAACAACGTATACTATGGATTACAATATAGATAAAGAATATAACCTACTTATGTATCAACATATCTGAGATTTTTTGTGATTAGAGAGAACCGAATTAGGATATGATATTAACCTGCAATTTGATTTCGGTTCAGATAGATTATCTATGAATGCCGTGTACAAAGTTAGGTGTACAATGAATACCTTATTAGATATGTACAAAAGACTCTTCGAAGACTGGGTGAAAAGGAACTATAAAAAGATTTTCTTTGAAGAAGGTAATAGAAGTTACAAAGGATCTATGCCTTCGTATATGTTTCATCCTGCATATACTGAGGAAATTTTTGTTAAGGATCTCACCTATTGGTCATTGAAAGGTATCATATCATTCTTTGAGGATTTAGAAATGAAGAGGCAAGAAGGTATTTATGTGGGATATGAAATTAATGAAGATTCGGATTATGATGATGAGTGAGATAGTATAGAAAAGCTTATCATTACCTTCTATAAACTAGAAGATCCTAAGTTATTTCATAAAGCTTGGCTAAATAAATTCTTAACTCCAGTTCTTTCGTATCACAAAGGTCTCACGGACGATTGGAGCGTACCAACTGCTGATATCATAAAAGAAGTTATCGATAACGATGGCTGGTTTAATAAGTCTTATGAGAGTTTTTTATAATCTAATTATACACGAATATGGAAAGAAACTTTTCAAGAGGTATGGACCTCTTCGACCCAACAGCTCACGGGAGCAAAAAAATTTTAATTGTAGGTGCTGGTGGTATCTGATCCACGACAGCATACACACTCGCAAAGATGGGCTGCAGTGATATCACTGTAGTAGATTTTGATACTGTTGAAATCCATAACTGTTCATCTCAATTCTTTTCTGCAAAGCAGATCTGAATGAAGAAAGTAGAAGCTTTAAAGCAGAACGTTAGTCTAATGGCTGATGAAGAGATTACAGCCATCGATTCTAAGTTCCTACCAGAACACGTCGAAGGTATGGATATCCTTATCTTGGCTCTGGATAATATGGAGACAAGAGCTGAGGTAGTAAAGGCTGCTAAGGACAATCAGTTCATCATCGACCCAAGAATGGTTAAGAAACTGTGTATCGTAAACACGCTTTATGGTAACGAGTTTGAGAGAACGAAGTGGTTATCTGAAGAGATGGGTGAAGCTGCAGCTCCAGAAGAAGTTGCTTGTACTTCCAAAGCCGTAGCGTTTAATGCAGTATCTATGGCGGGTCTTGTGTCTGCAGTATTAGCAGAACACCTGAACTGAGGACAGCTTTGTAAATCGTATCAGATGGATACGTGAAATTTTTTACTTTATAAATTTCAATAGAAATGAGAGTACCAACTACAGAAGTAAATACAGCAGAAGCACCTAAGACATATTCAGACGTATGACAACTTGAATATATCAAAAGAACGGTAGCGTTCGATGGGAAAATTGATGAAGTAAAACTTCAGCCAATAGCCATCAATACTAATATCTTCTCTCAATGAGCTAAAAAAAGGATCGAGGAAAAATATCCGAAGGCAAAGTTCTACTCAGGATTTGACGCTGAGAAATTATTGGTAGAGTATATTATGGAGAAGCCAGCAGATGAAGTTATGCAAGATTTGGAACTTACCGTGTATAAGAACGGTAGAAAAAGAGTAGTTATTTGACCTTCTGGATACGCCGAATATCTATTAGAGAGGTTTTATAACTATAATATCAGAGACAAAAACTTCTTATTGTTCGATGGTAGCGCTCGTTACAGAGTAGATAAGTTATCACTTTCATCTAATAAATTCTACATTGTGCTTGATGACGAACACATTGTGTATACACATTGTTTCTCAAGGAGTGGAGATTATTTCTTACCAAAATATTCTCAAAGAATCGACGCTACAATTAAGAGCGTAGTAGACGGTCTAATGCAGAGAACAAATGAAGAGATTGAAGCAGCGAAGATCAATCTTATCAGATCTCTAATCCAGCCAATGGCTGAGTCTGCGTTTCTTAAGAACGACTTCTCAGACCAGTGGAAGGCGATCAAAGAAAAATACAACAAGCACTCGTATGTTAAAAGCATTCATATGGGTGATGGAAAGTTGACAATCGAATTCTTAGGTAGAAGAGGAATTGACACGTCTGATAATTACAATAATATCATTCTTCCACCTTGTCGAATTAAAGTCAATATGGGAGATAACTACTGGATCCAATGAGAGACTGGTAGACACCCACATATCTTAGGAGGTGGCGATCTTTGCCTTGGAGATCTTGCGAGTCTCGTTTCAAGAGCTGCAAGAACATTTGATTTTATGGGACTCATCGATTCTATCTGTCACTTCGCAACTCACGTAACGTCTAACGATTTCTCTGGAGAATTTAGAGACACTCGTTTCAAAATGGAGGAGTTCTTAAGAGACCAGAGAAGTGATATAACTGACGAAGAGTTGTTAGCTATGTTCGGAGACGGTATTAAACTGGAAGAAATTTACTACCAACTTCAGACACAGTATAACTGTTATGAGGTATTGGCTAGGAAAACAAATCTCTTCAGATCACTCTTTGATGAGAAGGGGGATCCTAAATTAAAGTTCCCTGATGAATCGTATTTCTTTCAGGACGACGCTGATCATAACAAAATCAACAGACACGAAAGCGAGCAAGATACTGATGAAATCTATGCAGGTAAAATTAAACAACTTATTGCAGAAAAAAAGGAAGAAAACATAGACCCAGCAGATATGGTTGCTGAGTATGATGAAGAGGAAGACGATGATAGAGACGATGACTTTTAATTCTTTAACTACAAACTAAGATGAGAGTTAGCAATATAATCAACATAGATACAGAGAGTAAAATTTATCCTTCTACTCCTGAATTCGGAAAACACTTGGGGCTTAATAATCAAAAAGGGTTCAATCTCCAGTTGGAGATTGCACGGGAGGTGAATGAGTATATTAAGAAGCTTCACAAGATTTACCACAATACAGAGTGGGCTGCACTCTGTAAAGTACAGAAGGTGGAGGACGGTAAATTTATTTTGGTGGATATGATTCATCCACCTCAAAAGATTACCGCTGGTGACGTAACCATCGATGAAGATGGTATGAAATGGGCCGATAAATTCCTAAATGAATACGATCCAATGCAAAAACATTTGTGGAATTGCGTGCTTCACTCACACCATAGTATGGGAGTGTTCTGGTCTTCTACAGATGATAATGCTAGAACAGAACTTAATGACTGATCGACTATGATGTGGGCTGTAGTGACGGCTTATAATCAAAAGGAGATTACCTATAAGGGTTGTCTTAATTTCTACAGACCTTTCAACGTAGAGATTGACGCTACGATGACTGTAGAGCCTACACCAGAAATTAGATTCCTATCTAAGGATGATGGTACAAAGGAGATCTTCGACAATATGGATTACTCTCCATTTGCTAGTATCTTCGGAGAAGGTGTTATTCCTCAAATGAAAGAGGTATTTGAGAACTCTGTTAAGGATAAATACCTCGAGTATATTGACGCAACAGTGGATACAGATACGGCTTTCAGAACTGCAGCTATCGACCATCTCATTCCAGAGGATCAGTTGGAAGAAGTACAAATCATTCGTCAGCGAATGCAGAATGCGGTAAAGCAGCTTAGCGAGAATATTATCAAACCTAAGTGGTCAGGCTTCGGTACTACTTATAGTAAAAAATCTAAGAAGAAAGAGCCTAAGTACAAACCTAGTTACTACTACGAAGATAGTATGTTCGACGCAGATGATGGCGACGCTTACGCCGACGAGAACTGGAGAGATAATTACGTATACGACAAAGCTAGAGGAGTGTGGACATTAAAACCTACTGATCACGATAATAATCGTTTGTTAGATTAGCTCTTGACTTTTAACAAGAAATTCTTATACTCCAACATAGTCACTGTATGACTCTAAATGGCAGCGGGGTACCATATCTCCGACACGTGCTTGGGGCGCGTAGCTCAGTGGTTAGAGCGCAATGCATTAAAAATGTCTTTCGTTAAAGGAAGGCTAACAGCAATATATGCTTGGGAAATTGAGGTCGCAGGTTCAAATCCTGTCCGCCCCTCCTATTTAGAAACTAAGAAAACGGAAATGACAAAGGCTATATTCCTCAAAGGTCCTTTGGTAATGAGGCAGCTTACTGTAATTAAAGCCCTCTTATGAGATCAGGCCAACGACTTATATACTGTAACCCTGAAGGACATTTTGTCTCATTATGGCGATACATTTTGTAGTATGAAAGAGGCTACAGATTATATGAAGGAGGTAGATTATCGCTGCAAACGCTGAAGGCTTATGCCAGCTTTTATATCTCCGTGTCAAGATAGTAAATATTTTGGTAAGGAGATACACGAGAAGCTAGAGGAGTATTTAAGATTTCACTACAAAAGTCTTGGAGTTGTTGATCTAATGGAAGAATATAAGAAGCTAAAGGGTTACGACGACGTGCAGGCTTTCAAGGAAAATCGAGCTGTTAATATGTTATGAAACGTCTGATATGCTTTATCTTGTTATGACGCCTATACATATTGATATGACGTCTGTGGACTGAAATGATCTAAGGTAGCTATCGTAGACCTTGATGGAACTACGGTTAGCAATAAAGCAAGATACAAGAAATTCTTTAATAAAGATACTGATAAACTTAATTATGATGGGTATAATAAAGATGATCAGGTGTATCTATTGGATCATCCTATAATTGAAATGCAAGAAAAAATATCTGAATTAAATGAAGATTGATACCGTGTTGTGATAATAACCGGAAGACCAGCGAAAGTATTATATGGTAGCTTGGCTCGTATTCATTTCAATTTTGATGGATTTTTTATGAGAGAAGACAGCGACCATTCTCCAAGTAATGAATATAAAGAGAGAATGCTAAAATCCATCTTACCATTCCTAGACCTATCTAAGACTATCGTTTACGATGACCGCAAGAAGGATATAGATATGTACGAACGCAACGGACTATTTGTAGTCAACTGCGGAGGTGAAGATAATGACTTTTAAATTCTTATTGGAACAATATGAGAATAAATCCAAACAAATATGCAAGGCAGATTGTAAGTAGAATATTAAGCGATCTTAATGCTCCTTGAGGATTGTGGGAGATATTAGAGGTGGAAGAGGATAAACCAGAAATCCTTTTTGCTATAGCTAAAAGGTTGAATGATATAAGAGAAGAATATTTAAATCTTTTGAAAGCAAAATGAACCACAGAGAAAAAATAAAATACATCAAGAACAATATCAAATATCGTTCTTGTACTCCAGATGATATCTATATCGGGAATGTTCTTGAGTGGATGGAAAATGATAAGAATTTTGATATGTATAAAACAGTTGTTTGACTAAGTGAAATGGACAGGAAGAAGGCTGCCATTACAAGCAAAGCAACTGCTGATTATTATAGAGATGAAATCCTAAAAGAATGGATTTTTAAAAGCGATCCATTAGAAGAGCAGTCTATTCTTTGTTTGGATCTAATTATCGAGGCTATTCAAATTTAATAGCCTCCATTATGGACGGACTCAAATAGATGATAACGATATAAAAAGTTTGTTGTGATTAAACAGGCCCGCGCTACATTTTAGAAAGTTGCTATTTGCTTGCTGGTGAGATACCAGCTCCGTCCTAATCTAGGATTAATACCTGTCCGAACCTCTTGAAGACGTTAAACTACTAAGGCGAGGCTGGAAATGAAAGAAGATCCAGAACGAAGAAGTTAGATTGTTTTACACGTAAAGCGGTCTAAGTTAGTAGGTGGGGAATTGGAATAGGTACACGTGTAGTTCCTATTCCTGATATTGCCCATTGGGGATTGATCGTTCCCGGGTGTTTGACTATTTTTTTAGTCAATTTATTCAATTTCCGCTAGTCCTTTTAGGCTAGCGTATGTTTGTTTAGTGTAATGGTAGCACAGCGTCGGGCTAAACCCGATTAGGAGCGGTTCGATTCCGCAGCAAATGCGAAGCTTCAAACTAGGTAGGAATAGCTAACCTACCTAGCTAGTTATATCTCAGTAGCTCAAAGCAGAGCGAGGATTTATATGGTTGGAGCAGCCTCATTAGCTCCATAAAGAGGAATCATATAAAACCTAAGGATATAGGTTCGAGACCTATCTGAGTAGGGAGGGGGCGCTCTCCCGTATCAAAACAGAGGTGGCGGAAAATGTAGACGCTAGAGGAGAGAATAGAATAGCAATACAGTAGTATTGTGTGGATGATTTGTCTGAGAATTCGGCTATTCACTGTGGGGTGTAAATCCCCACCCTCTGTTTGATTTATGAGACAGAAACTCATTGGTAGAGTGCTAGAGGTTGTAGGTTCGATTCCTACTTGTTGCAATTGAGGCTAACAACAGGCGACTCGCAAGAGGCATACTAAGGTTAGTCTATTTCGGAGGAGGACGCTCCTCCATTATCAAGAGACTTAGAACAATTCAGATCGGAGTGATCTTTCACTGTAGAGAGTGGTCACTACTCGCAGGTGCAATTCCTGCTCTCTTGAAATTTAATCTATTAAATACCTTGAGTATGAAGACAGTATTATTAGCGATAATTATTAGTATCTTGGTAGCTCTTTTCTTACTGAGAATACCATATCAGATTTATTGTATGTCTCTGAATGTTAAAGATATGCCGTGATACTGTTTATATTTATTAAGGAGGTAAAGATGACAATAGAAAAAGTTAAAGTCAAGAAAAAGAATTCTGTTCTCAGTAGGTATCTTTTTGATGAAAATAATTCAGGAGGATATCGTAAGTATCTAGCTGGATACAATGAGACAAACGATAAACTCAAATACAATATGTGCGTAGTTGAGGCTTATAGTGCCGACGAAGCTATCAAAATATTCGAGGAATATTTCAAGTGCGATATCGCGGAAGACAATAGAAACTCTTGCGAGTGTTGCTGAGAAAGATTCTGATACGTATATACAGATAATCCTGATAAAGAATACAATGATATTCTAAGTGTCTATAATAGAGAGAAGGAATACATAGACGAAACTATAGATTACTGGGAAGGGCAGTGATACAAGATTCTTTATATCGAGTATGATGAATAAAATGAAGATAACTCACAATGTAATAACAAATTATTTCTATTGTACCCATCAGCTAAGTGAAGATTTATCTAACGATTATGTTGAGCAAAATATTCGATGAGCGTATATGCTAACTCTTTCTATGGGTATCGTTTCAGTAGTTACTATCTGTTTAGTTTTATACGCAGTATTATCTGAGAAAAAATATCTAAGAGATCTTTATCTTTTGTTTTTTGCTATATTCTTCTTTTGATTTATAGTCTCTGTAACTATGTATTACCGAGCAAGTAAAGATATTTTTAGTTTTCTATGTTAGATAAGATGAAACATAAATTCAAGAAGTGAGACATTGTAATGTATACAATGCTCTCTTGAGTGAAGAAAAAGGTGATGGTATTGGAACAATTCACAAGCTCATCTTATCTAGTAGTAGATCAGAATAAAGAAACTCGATGGGCTAGAGAATTTAACTTGAAGATCATACCCAAGGAACCAGAGGAGGAAAGCTCCTCATAATACAGCAGTAGCTCAGTTGGTAGAGCAGAGGCCTCCAAAGCCTTGTGTCGTTGGTTCGAGTCCAGCCTGCTGTGATTATGCGATAGTAGCTCTAACGGTAGAGGCAGGATCGTGGGATCCTGAGGTGCGAGGTTCGATCCCCGCCTATTGCAAATAAAAAATTCTAGGATTTCATCCCCTGCGATTCTTGTGACCGCTGCCTTCCGGAGTTTTCGGCAGATAGACCAAGATAGCAGGGGGTGTTTAGAGGATTTTATATACTAAAATATACGATTATGGAAATTCGACTTAAGGTATTCGTGTATACGATTTTTGTGTGTTTCCTGTTTTGGTTTTCTTGAATATTGTATAAAATTTTATATAAGCTTGTACCAAGTGATCAAGAAGATTTGTGTAATGTTATAATCAGTGTCTTCTTCTTATGAATGTTATTCTCTTCATTTTTATATATGTGTAAGTTATAACAATGAGCGACTTAGAAAGAGTACTAACTCATCTTATGGAACAAGGATGGGATCCTTGGGGGATAGATACTGTAGATATTGACTTGTTTAGGGTAGATTTTAAACGGAAAAATATTCATATTTGATATATGGATTATAGTAATCCAGAAAAGGAGAATTACGGACAGGAATTCAAAAGCTTCAGAGAGTTGGTAAGTCTCGAGAGTGGTCTACGGCAGTTTGTAGTTGAGAAGAGGTTATTTAAAAGGAATTTTAATGTATGGACAAACCACGGAATGGAGAGAGAATATGATATTTATGATCACACATACTGGATCATAGAGTCTGCTCTTTGTATAGAGGAAGATTTACCAGAATTTTTAGTTAATAACATAAGAGTTTCTGATGACTGAGAGTCAAGTAATTCTAATTAAAGCACCGATCTATTTTCTTTTTATAATGCTAAACGTAAAAATACATTTATGTATTCGAATTTGGCTATTTAAAAAGCTTGGAGAAAAATATGAGTTACCTTTATTGTTCGGTGTGATTGTCTTGTATGTTTTAACTTCGTTGTTTGTTTGCGACGTTTTATTTCATTGAGAAGGGTTTTAATATGATTTGAATAATCTTACCGCTGTTTATCGCTGTAATACTCTCCGCGATTGCAATGTCGCTACCTATAATATTTAGAAAGATAGAAGATTTTTTTGTAGAAAAAACAGGAATGTGATATGATGAGAGTTTATCATTGACAATATTTTTAATAATAATTTGGACTATTTGTCTTTTGGTATCTACTATATCAGCTGCGTTTTATATTGCTAATCTATTTAAATAATGCACACACTAGAAGAAATCTTAACCGAGTTAGTTAAGAGATGATGGCAACCACGAGGAAAGACCATAGTAAAAAGATTGATTGCTTCAGCAGAGAATGGAGTAATCATCCATACGAATGACTCAGCACTATCGTATAGTATCAATGATTTGGTAAGTAAGGATTCAGGTCTTTGGAAATTTATTTGCCAGAAGAAGCTATACAAAGATCAAGATACTATGCGAGAGTTTGTTAGTAAATCTTCAGTTAATATAGGATACTTCCCACGTAATGAAGACTATCGGCAACTCTGTTGTGCTTTAATAGATAAGGGGGGTATCCAACGATTTTTACTTGATAACCTAAAACTATAAGATGAGGAAAGTACCGGAC